>ERZ773018.535-NODE-535-length-22149-cov-5.436951_pt1 | contig 22149 bp, 21 predicted proteins | sample MGYA00580840_ERZ773018 | MGnify/ENA primary metagenome ERZ773018 (study PRJEB29015, sample SAMEA2738125) | human oral metagenome | biome: human oral; feature: human-associated habitat; material: saliva | place: China | collected 2256 ... | reverse complement strand
AATTTTAACATATTTTTATGCTCTTTTTATTTAGTGTGAACTTTAAAGGTATTATGATCTCTCTTAACCTCTTTATTGACAAATTTTCAACAGCACTTTCATTTTTTTTATATTCTAAAATCTTGCACATCAACTTTCACCTTTTTTACTCATATTTATTAAATTATCTATTGTATCGTTTTCATTAATGTATATAAAATTTTGAGGTGCTTTAAAACTAGAATTACTTAAAACTATTGTTTCCAACTTAATAGGATTCTTGTATTTTTTAGGATTAATAACCTCAATAGCACAACATTCTTCTCTATCTTTATAATAATTTCTAAACCATTCTAAAGCTTTTAGGTCATTTTCGTTTCCTGTTATATGCATTAATTCATCAAACGAACATTTCAAAATTCTACCAGCAGTAAATTCACCGACAATTGTTTTATCTTTTTTTGAAGAATACACAACAATAGTTAAATTATCATCATCATCAAGCTTTGGAAGATTTTTTCTAAATTCCCAGTGCTTTGTGCCGTTAAATATTTTATTTGAATATTTAGTCATAATTGACATTAAAATAGTTTTTTTCATAAAACTTAAATCTCCTCAATTTCTTTTATTATTAAATCTATCAAATCATCCATATTTTGATGATATTTAGTTCTATATAAAGTTTTTGTGGAACCATATTCTATCATTATATTTACTCCATTCCCTTCGGACTTTCTAATATTTGTTCTTCATTTGTATATTTTTTAAATTGTTGGCCTTTACTTGCCATAAAAAATACTATCTCCTTTCTTGAGATAGTATTTTACCAAAAGACTCTTTTTTATAAAGTGTCCAAAATGGGGTTCACTTCAATTAATTAGTTCTTTTTATATTTATTAGTAGAAGTAATTACCTATTTGATATTTTAAATTATTGAAAAATATTATCTAGTATTTTTTTAATTGTTATTTGCTAAATGACTTATATATTATTATATTTTTATTATTCTTGTATAATTGTAATACGATCATTATCAATCACACAGTCTGCACCAATAGGTATGGTAAATAACGGTCTAGTGTGTCCAAAGTCCATGTTAATAATTACTGGTATATTTTTTAATTGTTCTTTTTCGCTAAGTAATTTTGCAAAATCTTCGACGGATACCTTTGCACCCAATTGAACACGACCTATTATTATTCCTTTTATATCTTTAAAATTCTTTTGCAACATTAATGAATGCAAATTTCTATCAAATTCAAAAATAAATGTATCACCTACAAGATCATCATCTTCTAAAAATAAAATTTTATCTTTCATTGATGGCATATATTCTGTTCCCTGTAATAGTTGCAAGGTGCATAAATTGCCACCAATTATTTTCCCTTTTGCTTGACCTGCATTAACCACTTTTCTTCCTTCATTAGGTAAAAATACTCTATCATCTTGATGAATATACCATTGATCATCACTAAACTCCAAAGAATCTTCTACTATTACATTTTTACTATCAAATACAACTTTAGTAAAATAGTCTAACGTATAATCAAAACCTTGTTTTACTGCAAAATCTGTAAAATTAGGTCCTAAATAAGTTACTATGCCTGTTTTTTTATATATAGAATTTAATAATGCTGTATTATCAGAATAACCAATAATTATTTTAGGATTTTTTTTAATTAAGTTATAATCTATTTTATCTATGATTTGTATTACACTATATCCGCCTATAGCACATATAACCATTTTTACATTTTTATCTTTAAATGCTTCATGTAAATCGCTTATTCTATCTTCTATCGAAGAAGTACTATATTGATTAACATTATATGCATATTTAGACACCGTAACCTTAATCCCCATATCTTCAAATCTTTTCTTTGCAATTTCAAAGTTCTTTTCATCTAATCTTGACAGACTACCAGATGGAGCAATTACTCTTATTTCATCTCCATATTTTAATTTACTTGGAACCATATTTTTTCACTTTTACCCTTTCTTTTTCGCCCATACAATTTGTCATTGTGCTAATTATCTCTTCTACATCTGGTCGATATTTATAACCATCTGTATTAATTGTTAAGATCATTTTATCACACCTAATATTGATAATATTTTATCATACTTTTTTAATTATTTAATAGCAGATTCAAACTTCATTGCTAAATCTTCCAAATATTCCCTTCTAGCCAATTCTTTTAACCAATCTTTTGGAATACTATCATATCCATAAATTATACCAGTAATAGAACCTGTAATTGCACCTATAGTATCTGTATCTCCACCAAGATTTACAGCCCCTATTATTGATTCTTTATAATTGTCAGATTTTAAAACAATCCATAATGATGCTTCTAATGTATCAACTACATATCCAGATGATTTAATATCATCAACTTTTAATGTGTTTAAATTATCTTTTAATATTCTTGAATAAGCTTTTAATGACTCTTCGCTGAACATTGAATAATCTTCTATTCTAATCATATTATATGCTGAAAGCTTGTCTTTTCCCTGAAGGAGCTTTATTACATACAACACATATATATAACATCCTAAAATTGATATTTCATGTCTATGAGTAAGAGAAGAAATGTTTTTAACTAACTCATATATATCATTATTAGGTATTTTTTTATAAAAAGAATAATATGCTATTGGTAAAATTCTCATTAAAGAACCATTACCATTGGAATTGTTATCACATAATCCTGATTCTAAAGCAGTAGTATTTCCATCATGGAAACTTTTGATAGCTCTTAAACATGTTCTACCAACATCAAAAGTATTGCCCCTTGCAGTATATTTACCATTATTTAACCAATCATAAAAGTTAGTCATTATATCATCATAATCCCAACCATTACAATTAATGAAAGAATCTATTGTAGCAATTTCCATAGAAGTATCATCAGACCAAGTACCTTTATCTCCTGCATAACTTCTTCTCATATCTTTTACTGGATTATAAAATAAGGAATCCCTATCTTTAAATTGAACAGGAGTACCCAAAGCATCTCCAACAGCATGACCTAATACTCCATCAACTACTTTAGATCCTTCTTCCACACCATCAATTTCTTCTAAATCATCTGAAATATCGTTATCTTCATAATCAAAAGTAAACTCCTTTAATTTCTTTTCAAGAAGAGTTTTTATACTTTCATTTTTCATATAACCACCTACTTAATAAATATTATAACATGGAAAAAGCAGAATTAATTCTGCTCCATATTATAAATTTGAAATGAACTTTTCAATTAATGATAATATTTCTGATTTATTATCTAAAAAGTCTTTCATTTCTATATAATAGTATCCTCTAATGTTTTCGTAAGGTTTATGTTTTTGATTGTTGGTTGATAAATATTTTTTTAATCCTTCTAATAATTCATCAGCAATAGACTTAGAATAATTATACATTTCTAAATAGTTATAGAATTCAGATGGTTGGAATCCAACCAACTTACCTCCATCGAACAACATAAATATTCTCATTTTCTTATTATATTGAGGTAATTTAAGTTTGATTTGCAAATCTGAAGTCCCAATAGTATAAAACATATTGCTATCTTCAATATCTTGAATTAATTCACGAATTTGATTTTCATAGTCCTTATTATCTAATTTTTGATCAATCCATTCATCCAAAGAAAGATAATTTGAACTAGAATATTTACTTTTATCAGTAGATGATTGTTTTTCTTGCTGTTCTTCTACACCTTCTTCATAACTAATATTATTATTTACAATTCTTAATACTCCTCGTTCAATAATATTTGTCTTTAAAGTTAAATTAGGTATTACTAATCTCTCTCCATTTTCTAATTCATATACTTCTAACTCACACAAAGCAAATTTATACTGCATTGTAGGATTATTATTAAGAAAAGAAACCATCTTTTCAACACCTTCTCTTATACCATCTCCAACAATCATTAATAAAAATCTTGCGTTGGCAATATTCTTAGTAACCATATCAATAAAATCAGCTTCGTCTTCTTTTGAATAGTATCCTTTCTCAACAAACGTATCAAATAAATCTTTATTATTGTTTTTATAATAAATATCATTTAAATTTTCATAATCCCATTGCTGTATATCTTTTGCATAATCTAAAATTTGACCAACAACTTCTCTTCTTGATTCTGGATTTCTCCATAACTTTGTTTCGACAATTACTAAATATCCTTTAGAACTAATATAAAAGTTATCAATAAATCCTGAAGGTACAGGAATTTCTCTACCAATAGGAATAAGATTAGAATATACACTATCAATCTCATTTGTAGGTAAGATTGAAGGCTCTGCATATAGTATTTCTTGTAGCCATGATTCTTTAAATGTATTACTATTTAGCAATATTTTATTTAGTTTTTTTACTATACCATTTGATACTATTACTGGTTTTTTATTCATTTTCTCATTCATAATAACTCTCCTCACTTTAAATTCAAAATAATTCTAGTCTAGTTTTTTCTCTAATTCTTCTACTAATTCAATAAAGTCCTTATAATTATCAGTATCATTAATATCATTTTGAATTTTTATTACATCTACTACCATTATTATTATAGCACAGTTAAATTATAAAAAAACTATGTGCTATAACACATAGTTAAATTTCAATGGTGTTCCCGAGGGGAATTGAACCTCCGACACGCAGTTTAGGAAACTGCTGCTCTATCCACTGAGCTACGAGAACATGACAACATTAGTATAGTAAAAATAATTATTTTAATCAAGAAAAAAAGATGATAAACATCTTTTATATTTCTTGTACTACAGTTATAATCATTGGTTTTGCACCGGTTGATTGATAAAAGAAATTACCTAGAACTTCTCTAATATTATTTTTAATCTTAGTAAAGTCTAGTCTTTCTCCTTGAGTTACTGAATCACTTATTGCACTTGCTGCAAGTACTTTAGTTTCTTCTAATAATTCTTGAGATTCTTTAACATAAATAAATCCACGAGTTATTATTTCAGGACCTCCTATAATATTTTTGCTTGCTCTATCTAGAGTAGCACTTACTATTACTATTCCGTTAGACCCTAACATTTCTCTGTCTTTTAATACTAGTTCTCCTACGTTATCTTGAGATGAACCATCTATTAATATTTCACCTACTGGAACTTTTTCATAAGTATCTTGTTTTACTCCGTTAACAAACTCTACTACTTCTCCATTTAGTTTTAATATAATGTTTTCTCTTGGCATTCCAAGTCCACTAGCAATATCAGCATTTGCAACTAAATTTCTATATTCAGATTTAACTGGGAAGAAGTATTTTGGTTGCATTAAATCAATCATTAACATTAAATCTTCTGAAGATGCATGATGTAATAAATGTTTTTTAGCACTTAAGCTAACAGCATTTGCTCCCATCATTGCAATATCATCCATTAATAATACATTATCAAGTTCAATACCTGGATATGGTGGTTCTGAAATAAATACTGTATCAGTATCTTTCATCTTAATAAACTTATCATATCCTTTAACAATTCTTTTAATATTGTTAAATGGTTTTTCTTTTTCATCACTTATTAGTATCACAACATCTTTATCATTGATATTAGCAAGTGTTCCAATTCTACTCTTATCTATTTGTAGGTAATTCTCATCGCTTGCTTTATTTATTAGATTTTGTAATTGTTTACCCATGATAACTATTTTTCTATGTGTTTTACTTACTTCGTTAAATATTTCTTGTATTCTATAAAAATGTGCTGGGAATACTGTTGTTATTATTCTGCCTTCATTTTTATTTAATATATCTCTTATAAAACCACTTACTCTATTATTTGGAGTAGTGTGTCCAGGACGAGATGCATAGCTTGATTCACTTAGTAAGCATAATACTCCTTGTTTTCCTACATAAGCAAGTTTACCCATATCAGTTTTATATGGACCTAACATTGTAGAATCAAATACAAAGTCTCCTGTATAAACTATTGCTCCATCTACTGTATATAGTACAAAAAGTACTGCATCTGGTATAGAGTGTGTTACTCTTATTGGGAAAATACTATTTTTACCAAAATTAATCTTAACATGTGGTTTAATTTCTATTAATTTTGCGTATGATAGTTCTTCTTCTTTTAAATCATTTTTAATGATATCTAGAGTTAACTTAGTACCATATATAGGAATAGATGGAATCTTACTTACTATATCAGCAACTGCTCCCATACTACTTTCATGTCCATGTGTTATAAATATTCCTTTAATATTCTTTTTATTTTTTTCTAAATAACTTAAATCTGGAATTATATAATCAATTCCTAAATTTAAATCATAATCATATCTTAGTCCGGCATCGAATATAAAAATACTTTTATCTACTTCTACAACATACATATTTTTACCATTTTCATTTAAACCGCCTAATCCAAAAATTTTAATTTTTGCCATTTTTCCTCCTTTATTTTTTTCTACCACAAGTTTTAAGACTTAAACATTATAGCAAAAAAAAGACTACAAAGCAAGTTTTGATGTAGCCTCTTTTGCTGCTAATTGTTCAGCTTCTTTTTTAGAATGAGCAACTCCTGTTCCATATTTTATTCCATCAATTACAACTTCTACTGTAAATATTTTTTTATGTGATGGTCCTTCTTCTTTTACTAGGTTATATGAAAGACTTCTACCAATTGGTTGAATATATTCTTGTAAGGCACTTTTATAATCATTAAAGAATATTATTCCTTTTTCTATATATGGAACAATTACTTTTAATACTATATTTCTCGCAGTAGCATATCCTAAATCTAAGTATATTGCTCCTACAAAAGCTTCAAATATATCAGCTATAATTGCTTTAGATGGATTATCTTCTTCACCATGTCCTAATCTTAAATATTTGTCTAGTTCTAGTCCTAAGGAATATTCATATAGTGCATTTTCACATACATAGCTTGCTCTTAATTTAGTTAACTCTCCTTCTGAGTTTGTATCATGCGAATAAAAATAGTCAGCTACTACTAAATCAACTACGGCATCTCCTAAAAATTCTAATCTTTCATAATCCATTTTTTTCTTATGTTCGTTTGCATAACTACTATGAGAAAAAGCTATATTGTATAGATTTATATCTTTAATCTTTATTTTTAATTTATTAAATAATTCTTCCATATATTCCTCCTTTGAATAGTATATAACAAATTAAGTTCTTTTAATAGTAAATTATAATAATTGATATTTTAAAAAACATATAGTAAACTAAATATGATGGAAAGAGGAAAACAAATGAAGAAATTATTATATATATTTTTATTAATACTTATACCAATACTATTAACAGGATGTAAACAAGATGATATGGATGGGATTACTATTACTACTACAAGTTATCCAATAGAATATGTTACTAAAAGACTATATGGTCGTCACTCTAAAGTTAAGTCTGTATATCCTGATGGGGTTGATCAAAATACATATCAGATAAGTGCTAAGACTAAGAAAAAAATATCTGAAACTAATTTATTTATATATAATGGTAATTTAGAAAATGATAAAAAATTGGCATTAGAATTACTTGATTTAAACCCATCTTTAAAAATAATAGATGCTTCTTTAGTAATTACTCCTACTTATTCTTCTTATGAATTGTGGCTTAATCCTTCATATTTACTTATGATGTCTCAAAATATTAGAACTGGGTTAAAAGAATATATTACTTCCTCTTTACTTGAAAAAGAAATTGATAAGAATCATGAATTATTAAAAGAAGAATTATCTAAATTGGATGCTAATATTAGATTAGCAATAGATAACTCTAGAAATAAGAGTATTTTAACTTCAAATAAAGAGTTAACTTATTTAAGAAATTTTGGCTTTAACGTATATGTTTTAAATAAAGATACAAAAGAAAAAGAAAAAGTAGAAATAGAAAATGTAATTAATAGAGAAGATTTATCTTATATATATGCATTTAAAAATGATAATATAAATGATGTTGCAAATAATTTTATTAATAAATTTAATCTTAAGATAGCCTATTTACATAAGTTAGATAATATATCTGATTTAGAGAGAAGTGAGAATAAAGATTATATATCTATTACAAATGAAAACTTGGATTTATTAAAACAAGAACTATATCAATAGTTCTTGATTTTTATATCATTATTTGATAAACTAGATGTGCTTATGAAAAAAAGTGAGGTGAAAGTATGCCAAATATTAAAAGTGCTATAAAGAGAATGAGAAGTAACGCTAGAAAGACTCTAGTTAATACTCCAGTAACTTCATCTATGGCTACAGCTGTTAAGAAAGTAGAAAAGAACCCTACTAAGGAAACTCTACAAGTTGCAGTTAAGAGAATAGATAAGGCTGTTGCTAATGGTTCAATTAAGCAAAATAAAGCTTCTAGATTAAAATCTAGATTAACTAAAGCAGTAAATAATACTAAGTAAACCAATTTCGATTGGTTTTTTTATTTACTTTTATAAATATCTTATCTATAATTTATATAGGAGTATGATATGAAAAAGATATTAAGTGGTTTAATTAATTTAGGAATATTATTAATAATTATAGGATTAGTAATTAATTATAAAGAAGAAATATTAAATGTATATAAAGTATACATTTTATCTGCAAATGACAAATTAAGCATTAACAATAATAAATATCATAGAGAATATAACTTTAATTATATTAAAAATACTAGTGATTATTCTCCAAAAAACAAAAAAGAAATTAGAGATATATACTATACACTTATAAATAGTGGTCAAAGAGATTTTACTTTTTTTTGCCCTACTTCATATAAGGAATGTATTAGTGTAGTTGATGAAGTTGGTAATGATTCTACTATGTTATCTCATATAAATAATTTCACTCATCCTTATAATGGATTTAAACATATTGAGACAAAATATGATAATTTAGGCAGAGTAACTATTCATATTGATAAATCATATACTGATGAACAAATTAATGCGGTTGATAAAAAGATAGATGAAGTACTTAATAGAATAGATAAGAATTTATCTATAAAAGAGAAAATTAAACAAATACATGATTATATAATAAATAATACTAAGTATGATAAAGAAAGAAGTGAGAAAAATATTGTTAAATATTCTTCTGATATTGCATATGGTCCTCTTGTTGAAGGATATGCACTTTGTGGCGGATATACAGATGCGATGGAATTATTCTTAGAGAGATTAAATATAAAGAGTTATAAAGTTTCAAGTGAAAATCACGTATGGAATGCTGTTAATTTAGATGGTAATTGGTATAACTTGGACTTAACTTGGGATGATCCTGTTGCTAGTGATGGTAGAAACATATTAGACTATTCTTTCTTCTTAATAGATACTAAGAAGCTTCATAGTATAGAGAAAAATGAACATAATTTTGATATGAATGTTTATAGCGAATTAAAAGGAAATGACTAATTCATTTCCTTTTTTATATACTCATATATTTCATCAATTGTTTTATTAAAATTATCATATGATACATCAAACCACTTAGTTTTAAATTGATTTTTAAAATAAGTAAATTGTCTTTTAGCATATTTTCTTGAGTTATGCTTAATTTTTTCTATTGTATTTTCAATATTATTATCGTTGAAATAGTCATTAAACTCTTTATACCCTATTGCACTATTCAATACTCTTGAGTATTTATATCTATCTTTTAAGTTGTTTATTTCGTCTAATAGACCATTTTTAATCATGTTATCTACCCTATTATTTATTACTTTATATAGAGTATCTCTATCAGTAGTTAAACCTATTATAATAGATGGATATATTATGTCTGCTTTTTCAGATAGTGGAATATTATTTTCTAGTTTTGATAATAGTCTTACTATTCTTCTTCTATTTGAATAGTCAATGTCAAATTTTCCATATTCTTTTATTTTTGATATTATTTGATCATTTGTTAGGTCATCATATCTATTTATTTCTTCTTCATGAAATTTATAATCATATAATAATGATTTAATATATAATCCTGTTCCACCTACTACTATTATATTTTTACCTTTTTCTTTTATTTGTTCTATAGCTTTTCTAGCATCTTTTTGATAATCATAGATTGTATAGTTGTCACACACATCTACTTTATCTAATAAGTAGTGATTAATGCCACTTCTTTCTTCTAATGTTGGTTTTGCTGATGCTATATTTAATTCTTTATATACTGAAACAGCATCTCCATTAATTATTTCGGCATTTAATCTTTTAGCTAGTTCAACAGATGCTTTAGTCTTACCTACTCCTGTTGGACCTACAATAACAATTATTTTATTCATTATAATCCCTCTTAAACATTTTAATTAATTGGTCTTTTGAGAAAGCTATTATTGTTGGTCTTCCATGTGGACAGGTAAATGGATTATTACAATATCTTATATTATCTAATAAATATTTTGCTTCTTCTAAAGATATATAAGTATGTGCTTTAACACTCATATGACATGCCATAGATGTTGCGGCTTTATCGATAAACTTTTTCTTATCAAAATTATTATCACTAATTATAATATCAAATATTTTTTTAAGAGAATAGTTATTAGCATCGGTTAACCAAGTTGGGTGTTCTCTTACTATAAATGTATTATCTCCAAATTCTTCTATATCTATACCTAGTGCTTTAATATCATCTAGTTTTTTTGATATTTTAATTGCCTCATCTTTTGTAAATTCAAATTTCATTGGAACAGCAAGTGTTGTAATATTTAAATCTTCTTTTGTCATACTATCTACTAATTTTTCATAGTTAATTCTTTCAGCGATAGCATGTTGATCTATTAGATACATTCCATCTTCGTTATAAGCTACTATAAACGTTTTATCTATAATACCAATTGGTGTCATTTCTTTAATTACTCTTTCTTCTTGGTATGATGTTTTATCTTCTTCTACTGAGAAATCTAATTTTACTTCTTCGTAATTGTTTATTATTTCTTCTTGATTATTTATTTGTCTATTTACTTCACTTATATTATCTCTTACATAGGCATCTGGTATTAAGTTTCTTTTACTTAGTATGTTATCTATACTGTTTAATAATAATTCCGATAGTGAGTTAAATTTAGAAAATTTAATATCTTGTTTAGTTGGATGAATATTTACATCTATTAGTATCGGATCAACATCTATATTTATAACAACGATTGGATATCTTCCTTCATGTATATAGGTATGATATGCTTTGCTTATTACTTTTACGATATCATTATTTTTTATTACTCTACCGTTTATTAATATAGTAATAGCGTTTTTAAATGATTTAGTTACTTCAGGATAACTTATATAACCATATATACTGTAATCGTCATTATCAGCACTTATTTCAATCATTTTTTTAGCTACTTCAGCTCCATATATTTCATATATAACTTTTAATAAATCTCCATTACCTGTTGTTTTAAATAGAGTTTTTGAATTATTTGTTAGAGTCCATTTTATATTAGGATAGCTAAGAGCCATTTTATTAATATATTCTACAATATTGGCTAATTCACTATATTGATTTTTTAAATATTTTAATCTTACAGGAGTATTATAAAATAAATCTTCTACTGTTACTTTTGTTCCTTTTACTAGTTGAGCATTAGAAATATCTAATATTTCTCCACCTTCTATTTTTATATTAGTTCCTTCTATTTCGTTACTAGTTAGTAGATTCATTTTTGAAATAGATGCGATAGATGGTAGAGCTTCTCCTCTAAATCCTAGTGATGAGATATAAAACAAGTCATCTATGTCTTTTATTTTACTTGTAGCATGTCGTAAAAATGCAAGCTGGGCATCTTTTCTATCCATTCCATCTCCATCATCTGTTACCGATATCTTTTTTATACCTCCATCAAGCAAATCTATGGTAATAGAAGAAGAATTAGCATCGACACTATTCTCCACTAATTCTTTTACTATATTCATACATTTTTCTACAACTTCTCCTGCCGCTATCTTATTAGCAAGATCTGTTGACATTATATTTATTTTACTCATATTAACAACCACTTGGTAGACTGTCTACGTATTTTCCTCCAGGGAATTCTTTATAACCACCTGGTGTTTTTCCATCAGACATAAATGTATGATAATAATTATCACATCTTATTTGTACATAGTATTTATAACTATCAAGAGCTGAACCATTTTCTATACTTTCATTATATACCCATACTTTACCACTACAAATTACATTGTTATTTTTAGGATCAATCATTTTTTCTAAATAGTCTTCACTAACTAATTTTGCGACAGGAACACTCACACATTTTTTACCTAGTATTTCTCCATTATGTCCATCTGACAGAAAGTAATTTTCTGCCGCTGTTTGAGCACTTGACTCCATAGTATTATAGTTATTTTTTCTTGCTTTATTAATATAAATATAAGTAACTGGTATAGCAACTCCTGCTAAAATACCTATTATTGTAATAACTGCTAGTAACTCTACTAAAGTAAATCCATTTTTTTTCATAACACACCTCTTTTTAATTATACCTCATTTAGTGAAGAAATTAAATTCTTCGCTACATCTTTTGGTAATATTTCCTCTATTTCTTCTATGCTAGCTTCTTTTATTTTTTTTAGACTACCAAATTTCTTTATTAGTAAATTTCTTCTTGTTTCTCCTATTCCTTCTATCATATCAAGTCTTGAAGTAAGTAGCCCTTTACTTCTTAAATTTCTATGATAACTGATAGCGTATCTATGTACTTCATCTTGTATTTTTGTTAGAAATAAGAATAATTTTGAATCTTTTGGTACATCTAATACTTCTAAGTCTTGATTCATTATATGGTTAGTTCTATGTTTATCATCTTTTACTAATCCTATTATTGGTACATTTACATTTAATGATTGTAGTATTTCTTTTACTGCACTAATTTGTGCTATACCACCATCCATTACTATTAAATCTGGTTTTTCTAAATTTTCCATTATTACTTTATAATATCTTCTATATACTACTTCTTTCATAGCTCCTATATCGTCATGAGCACTATTAATTTTATATTTTCTATATAGATTTTTGTTAGGAATGAAATCATCAAATACTACTACTCCACCTACATAGTTTGTTCCAAATAGATGTGAATTATCATATGCTTCCATTCTAGATACAGATTTTAATTTTAATAATTTTTTTAATTCTTCTAAGGCAGCAAATCTTTCTTTATTATCATTTTTTATACTGCTATTAACTAATTCAAATTGCTCTTTAGCGTTTTCCTTAGCTAAGTCTAATAACTCTTTAAATTTACCTTTTTTAGGGGTAAATAGTTCTATATTAAAATAACTACTTAGAAGCATATTAACATCTTCATCTGGTGTATAAATAGCTTTGGGTAATACTCCAGTTAAATCATAGAATTTAATAATATATTCTACTAGTTCTTCATTAGGATTTAAGACATTAATTATCTCATTGTGTCTTCCGTATAATAATCCATCTCTTATAAAAAATATTTCTATACTCATAAAATTATCTTCTAAATAATAATTTATTAAATCAAATTCATACTTTTTGTTTAAATCAATTTTTTGTTTAACTAATGTAGTATTTATATCATCACACATTTGTTTATATTCTAGTGCTTTTTCATAATTCATATTAAGAGATGCTTTATTCATTTCTTTAGTTAATCTATCTACTATTATTTCATTATGGCCTCTTAAGAAGTCTTTTATTTCACTTATATATTTATCTAATAAATCTTTATCTATTTCTTTTTCACAATATCCTAGACATTCATGTATATGATAATATAAACATAATTTCTTTCTCATTGGATCACATTTTCTAATGGGATATAGTCTATTTATAATTTCAACTGTTCTGCGTGCCGCAGTAGCATTTGGATATGGTCCAAATAAATTACTTTTTACTTTATGTCTTTTAGTATTTCTAACTATTTTTACTATCGGATATTTATCTGTAGTTAGTTCTATATATGGATATGTTTTATCATCCCTTAGCAATATATTATATTTAGGATCATATTTTTTTATTAAGGTAATTTCTAATATTAGAGATTCTAATTCACTACTAGTTACAATATATTCAAAGTCATCTATATTTTCTACTAATAATCTTGTTTTGCCAGTACTAAGTCCAGTGAAATAACTTCTAAGTCTTTTATTTAAATCTTTTGCTTTACCTACATATATAATAACTCCATCACTATTTTTCATTTGATAGGAACCCGGTTTATGTGGTACTAATGCTAATTTTTCTTTAAAGTCTTTCATAAAATCACCAATATCATTATAACAAAAAATAAAAGGAAAGACTATTTCTTTCCTTTTGACTTCATCATTTTCATCATTTGATTAATTTGTTTTTGATTAGGAGTTCTTCCCATTCCTGACATTAAACTCTTAAGCATATCTTCAGTTATTGGTGGATTTTCAGTAACATATTTTTTCATATAATTACGAGCTAAAAAGAATCCAACAATTCCACCTATGATAAGTCCAAATAATACTAATAATAAATCGTGTAGCATTTTATCACTCCTTCATATTTATTTTATACAAATTATTTTATTTAAGCAACTCTTCTACTCTTTTTTCTAATTTTTCTATTCCAAAGTTATATACTTCTTCTACTTCTTCTTCTGTAGAACTATGAGTAGGAGTATCTATTGTTATTAAATATTTATCATCATATATTAATTTATGCCATGTATTAGAAGATGAGGAATCTATTACTATTTTTCTTACTCCTACAGGTAATATTTCATCTTGATACTCATCAGTTTGAGTTAAGAATTTATTTAAATTAGGCATAGATACTACGTCTAAATATATTCCTTTTACTTCTAATCTATTAGCAATATCTATGGCTTTATATAATTGCCTTCCAGTTGATATAAGTATTCCATAAGGTTTATCTAAAGATTCTCTTACTTTATATCCGCCATTATTAAATGATTTGGCATCTGTTCCTTTTAGTACAGGTACTTTCTTTTTAGATAAGGCAATTGCATTAGTTGAAGATATTTCTAATATGTTTCTAAATGCTCCTATTACTTCATTTGCATCAGCTACTCTATATAGAGATAATCCATTAATATCATTTAAAATACTAATAGCGTCTATATATGAGTTTCCTAGTCCATATATTGAATTATCTAGTAAGTCTGTTGTGAAGACATAAGTAGTATTATTACCTCTAATAGATGATGAAGTTATTCCTTCTAACATTTTATATACATTAGATATGTCATTAAATACAAAAGTTTTAAAGCCACAATTACTAATAGCATTCATTATAGGGGCAATACTAATAGATAACTTTTCATAATCTATGTTGTTTCCTAAATAATTTGATGATGTTATATTATTTTCTAATACATTAGATGCGAATACTACTTTTGGATATTTTGATAGGTATTCTATTATTTTTTTAGAAGTTTCATAAGTAGATTCTTGTAAATCATCTGGTACTTCATAAATAAAATCTTTTATAGTAATTTTTTCATCAAAGAACTCATTTAATTCATTATTACTTCTCAATACTAAATCATCTTGTATAACATGGTCTAATCTATTTCCTATTATAGTAGACATATCTTCTAATATGTTTAGTGATACTTGAAAAGGAGTTGATCTAACTTCTAAGTTATTTTTAATTTCTAGTGTTAAATCATCTGATAGATTATCTTCTATTAACTTATCTTTACCAAATTTTATATTTATAAATGATGGTCCTTCTTTAGATATACCTTCAGACATAGCTTTATTTATATTTTCATTAGTTATATCATCAACTGTATATACAGAAAAACCTAATGATTGAAGCATCATTCCTATATTAGTATTTTCATCTCTACCTATATAGATTATATTTAAATTTTTTAGTTTTAATTTACCTGCTAAAGAAAGAGATTCTATTACACTACCATTTTCTAGATCTTTACTAGTTAAGATACAGTATACTTTATAATCAATTAATTTAGGAAATAAAGCATTTAGTTTAGCTTCTCCTATAGCTTCTCCTACTGCAGAAGCTACTTCTTCATCAGATGCGATAGAAGTAAAGTCTACACCATTTACTGCACCTTTTACTGGGTAACCAGGGGATCCTATATCATATTTAGTATAATTTATTAATTCTTCTAATTCTATAGGAAATCCTGATACTAGAAGTGTTGAATATAATGCTGGAGTTATACTAGGTGATATTATTACTCTATCTCTATTTAAATAATTACTGTTGGATTTATTAAAAATTAAATGATTAGCGTATAAATTATATAATACAATAGATGCATCTATATTTTCTTGTATAAAACCAAACTTAGAACTATTTATCATATCAATACTAAGTGATGTTATTTGATTGATTATTTTATTTTGATTAATCTCTATATTATTCATAATTTCTCCTCTAAGATATTATATCATATTATAACCATTCTCCAAATTTTGACATATAAATCTTCTTTACTATAGTAACTAGTGCTATGTAAGATACTACTAGTATTAATAGAGAAATGTAGAATTTATAATTCATTAATTTGAAACCAAATGTTTCTATATTGGAAAGTAAAATTGGTGTTAATATTGCTAAAACGGCACTTACTAAAGATAGGAATATAAGGCCTTTAGATGGCATTGATTCAATAAAAGGAGTTTTACTTGTTCTTACAAAGAATATAACTAATAATGATGTTATTAGGCATGTTATAAACCAAGCAGTTTGGAAGTATGGTGCTAAGTGTTCATTATTATATCCTAATATGAAGTAAAATATTATAAAACTAAATACATCTATAATTGATGATGTTATTCCCATTATCCACATATATCTAAATATGCCACTAATCTTCCATTTACGTGGTATTTCCATAAATTCTTCATCTACATTATCATTAGGTATACCCATTTGTGAAAACTCATATATAAAGTCTTGTATAAGCATTTGGATTGGTAGTAGTGGTAAGAATGGTAAAAATATTGAGGCAATTACTATAGAAAATACATCTCCAAAGTCACTTGCTAAACTCATTTTAATAAATTTAATTATATTTCCATATACTCGTCTACCTTCCATTACTCCATCATATATAACTTCAAGGCTTCTTTCTAATATTATTATATCGCTTGCTTCTTTAGCTATATCAGTAGCATCATTTACACTGATACCTACATCAGCACTCTTTAAAGATAAGGCATCATTTACTCCATCTCCCATGTATCCTACAACATGACCTTTTTCTTTATATAAATTAACTATTCTATTTTTTTGAATTGGATTTAGTCTTGCAAAGATTTTGATATCATCAATTACATCTAATAGTTCTTTATCACTCATTTTAGCTACTTCTTCTCCAGTCAAACTATTAGTATTTTCTAGTCCTACTAACTGACATATTTTACGAGTTGAAGATAGTGCATCTCCTGTTAGTATCTTTACATCAATTCCTTTTTGTGATAGTTTTTCTAGTACTTGTTTTACTTCTTCTTTAGGTGGGTCTAAGAAGGCAACAAATCCTACTAGTATCATATTATTTTCATCTTTTGTAGAAAAGTTATTTATTCCTCTATAAGTCTTTTTAATAGAAATACCTAGTACTTGCATTCCTTCTGCTGCTAGAGAAGAAGCTTTTTCTAATATGTTCTTTTTGATAGTTTCATTTATTTTTTTTACTCTTCCATTATCTAATACATCAGTACTTGATTTTATTATTTCTTCTATAGCCCCTTTAGTAATAATTTGATATGAGCCACCTTCTTCTACTACAACACTACTTAATTTTCTAGCATAATCAAATGGTATTTCATCTACCTTTCTATATCCTTCATTTAGGTATGTATATTTATTTTCTTTAGCATAGCTGATTATTGCTTTATCAACTATATTTTTAATACCTGTAGAATAATAACTATTTAGATATGCATATTTTAAAATATCTAAGTCTTCTTCTAAGTTAATATTAATATATTTTTGTAATGATATTTCGGCTTCTGTTAATGTTCCTGTTTTATCAGAACAAAGTATATCTATTGCTCCTAAGTTTTCTATTGCTTCTATTCTTTTTACTAAAGTTTTCTTCTTAGCAAGAGTCTTACTTCCACTTGCTAAATTAACATTTACTATCATAGGTAACATCGCTGGTGTTATACCCACTGCGACTGATAGAGCAAAAAGAATCGCTTCATTTATATTATGTTTAAGTATTCCATGTATAAAAAATACAAATATACAAGTTACAATCATTACATATAATAATAATTTAGAAATGTTTTTCATCGATTTATCAAAGTTTGATATATTATCTTTATTTAGAGTACTTCCAATATTTCCTATGTAGGTATCTAGTCCTGTTCCTATTACAACTCCTAATATAGAACCACTTATTACAGATGAATTCATAAGGCATATATTTTCTATATCTATTATGTTACTACTTATTGATGACTCCTTTTTCTTTTCTACCGGAATAGATTCTCCAGTAAACGCTGAATAGTCTAGAAATGCATCTTTAGCATCTAATATGTATATATCAGCTGGTACAATTGAACCTGCATTTAGTTTTACTATATCTCCGATAACTACTTCTTCTTGTTTAATTATTTTTTCTTTCTTATTTCTTATTACTAGAGCTGTTGAATATATTTTACTTTTCAATTTTTTATTGAATAGATGTTCTCTATAATCTTCAACAAATCTAATTAAGGCACTTATAATAGAAATAGATATAATTATTATAGAGCCTAGTTTATCTCCTAATATAAAATTGACTATCGCAAGTCCTATTAATATTAATATAAAGAAATCTTTGAATGAGTTTATTAGAAAGTGTATAACTCCTCTATTGTCTTCTTTTATAGGTTTATTTAATCCATTTGTTTTTAATTTATCTTTTGCAACATTAGAAGTTAGCCCATTAATATTACTAGATGTTAATTTTAATACTTCTTCAAATGGCTTTATAGATATTGTTTTATATTTATCGTATAACATATAATCATCTCCTATTATATTATACTATTTATATTTATTTTTTTCTACAAATAAAAAAAATCAATTCCAATGAATTGATAATCTCTATATGGTGCGGGTAGCAGGGGTCGAACCTGTATGCCTCGCGGCACTAGATCCTAAGTCTAGCGCGTCTGCCAATTCCGCCATCCCCGCGTATTTCGTTAGTTTTATTTTCCTGGTGCCGCTTATCGGAGTCGAACCAATCACCTACTGATTACAAGTCAGTTGCTCTACCAGATGAGCTAAAGCGGCTCGTGTCATTCAAGGACATCAACTATAATACACTATATCTAAAACTTTGTCAACAACTTTTTTTAAAAAATTTTAATTTTTTTTAAAAATCTTATTGATCTCTTCTTCTTGATATAATCTTTTTTGTTTCATATTATCTAAAAGTTCTTGATTTACTTGAATTTTCTTGTCTTCTTCAAGTTCACCTAAGCTCTTTATTATTTCTATATTATTTAGTCCATTTTCCTCTAAAATCTTCTTAGCTCTTGAAATTTTTTCAAAACTTATAGCTTTTAAATCTCTTTCTGCTCCAACTCTATCAATAGTATTTAATTGAATTTTATCGTATCTAATATTTTCAGATTTTAAAAAATTAGCTATATCTACAAAATTTTTGTCACTATCATTAATATTTTCAAGAATAAAAATTTCTATCCAAATTTTTCCTTTATAATTAGATTTGTTTAGATTGATGAAGCCTTTTCTAATTTCTTCCACACTTGTCCTGTAGTCAGGTCTAACAATTTTTTCAAAAATATCTTGAGTTAATGTATTTAAAGTAGGAACAATTAAATCTATGTATTCTAACTCTTTCATAAGGTTTTCATCTGCTAGAAGTAAGCTATTAGTAATTAAACAAATCTTACCTTGATATTTTAAATTTTCTTTTATAGCTTTAGAAATATTACCTAAATCCAAACTTAAAGTGGGCTCTCCACTTCCAGAAAATGTTATATAGTCAGGCTTTATATCTTTCAATACTGTTGATATTTCTTCAAGTATTTCATTCATATCTTTAAATCTTTGTCTTTCTAGTTGAATTTTTTTAGTTGCTCCACACTCACAAAAAATACAATTAAGATTGCAGCTTTTACTTACAACTAAGTCAACTCCTAAAGATATTCCTAATCTTCTTGATGGAACAGGTCCAAATACATGCTTATACATTTTCTCACCTCATGTCCTTAATTATTATATATATTGTAGTCCAATTTTGAAAAAAAAAAAAGTAACTTGAAAAGGTTAATGGGATTGTCTAGGGAATTACAAGATATTATAGCATGAATTGTTGACATTCTTAAAAAAAAAAGTTATAATAAGTTAAAAGATATAGCAATATATCGCGATTAATAAGAAAATAGGAATTACAGAAACACTAGCAACTGCGATAGCTAGTGTTTTTCTTTTGTTCCTATTTTTATTTTGTAACAATATTATATAAAAAAATATATTAATGATATAATAGATAAGAAAAGTAAAAATATAAGAGGTGAAGATTTTGAAAGAAGAATTATTAGAAAAAATTGAAAGATTACATGAGTTAGAAAAGTATCAAGAAATAATAGATACAATAGAAGCTTTACCAGCTGAGCAATTAAATACAGACTTAATAGGGCAATTAGCAAGAGCCTACAATAATGTAGAAAATTATGCAAAAGGTTTAGAGCTATTAAAAACTATAGAATTTGAAGAAGGACATAGTTTAATTTGGAATTGGAGAGCGGGCTATTCTTATTTTTTCTTAGATGATTTTGTGAATGCAGAAAAATGTTTCTTAAAAGCATACAAATTAGATCCTGATGACAACGACACTTCTGATTTTTTAATAACAATATATAGAAATTTAGCAAAACTTGAAAATAAAAATGGAAATTCAGAAAAGGCTATAGAGTATGCCCTTGAAAGTAAAAAATATGTCTATGATGAAGAAGGAAGAATAGAAACTGATTTTTTCCTAGCTTGGTTATATGACAGATATGGGAAATACACAGAGGCTGAAGAAATACTTAGAAATCAGTTAGCTGAAAATAAAGAAGATGAATGGACTCTTTCGGAGTTAGCTTACTGTTTATCAGCACAAGGAAAATATGAAGAGGCATTGGAATATTTTTTTACTCTAGAGAAATTAAATAAAGCAGATGCTTGGACTTACAGACAAATAGGAATATGCTACAAGAATTTAGATAACAGAGAAGATGCTCTAAAATATTATTTAAAAGCAGTTGAACTTGATGAAGAAGACATGTATTCACTATCAGAGATAGCTTGGCTTTATGATTATTTTGGGAAATATGAAGAAGCATTGAAATATTTAGAAAGACTTGAAGAACTTGGTCAAGATGATTCTTGGACAAATGTAGAATATGGAGCTTGTTTAGCAGGTTTAGAAAAATATAAAGAAGCCATAGAAAAGTTTGACTATGCTTTAAGTTTAAAAGATGAAGAAAAGGACTTAGCATTTATCTATGGTCAACTTGGTTGGTGTTACCATCAATTAGAAAATTATGAAAAAGCCCTAGAATATCAACTTAAAGCTAAAGAAGAAGGAAGAAACGATTCTTGGACAAATCTTGAAATAGCAATATGCTATGAAAATTTAGATAATTATGAAAAAGCACTTGACTATGCCTTAATAGCTTATGATTTAGATAGAGATAATATACGTATATTATCAGAAGTTGCTTGGATCTATGATTGTATGGACAACTATGAAGAGGGACTTCCATTTTTATTGAGAGCTGAAGAATTAGGAAGAGATGATGAATGGATCAAAACTGAAATAGCTATGAACTTAGGTAGAAGTGGAAAGCTTAGTGAAGGAATTGAAAAATTGAAAGAGTCTTTGACTATGGTTGATGAAGCCGATATCAATAGAAAAATCCTTATAAATTCTGAACTAGGTTGGTACTATGGAAAATTAGAAAACCCAGAACCAGAAGAAGGCCTTAAATATCTAAATATAGCAAAAGAGTTAGGAAGAAATGATGCTTGGATTTTCGAGGTTAGAGGAGCAGTTTTACTAGATTTAAAAAGATATCAAGAAGCTCTAGATTCATTTAAAAATGCTTATGATTTAAATAATGATGGTTGGTACCTATATTGTATGGGAAGATGTTTAAGAGGTTTAGAAAGATATGAAGAAGCTATAGAAATTCTTTTAAAATCAAGACAGATATCAT
>ERZ773018.527-NODE-527-length-22361-cov-3.278490_pt1 | contig 22361 bp, 14 predicted proteins | sample MGYA00580840_ERZ773018 | MGnify/ENA primary metagenome ERZ773018 (study PRJEB29015, sample SAMEA2738125) | human oral metagenome | biome: human oral; feature: human-associated habitat; material: saliva | place: China | collected 2256 ... | reverse complement strand
TAGCTTAGATGTTATAACTTATATAAATCCAACTAGAATTAACTTAAGTTTAGCACTACAGGTGGAGTCATTAGCTCCTTATGGTAATAAATGGTCATTACCTGTATTCATAACGAAGATGAAGTTTAAACAAGCATTTGATATGGGACGTAGTAAGATGTGTACGTTCTATAGGATAGGTAATAGTACTGTTAATGGTATCTATAGTTTCGATAGGAATAATGGTATAACTACTAGTAATTGGAAAGAGAAGATAGTACCTAACCAATCTTATTACTTAGTATTTACATTAGCATTAGGATACTATAAAAATAAGTATACTGTAGATATGAACATACGAGATATAATAGAAGCATAATAACACATAGAGAGTACAGACTATTTAAGTCTGTACTCTCTATGTTGCATAAATCTTAATCCAAAGGATAATAGTATAAGAAACTTCAATATCTAAAGGATTATAAAAATATATTATAAGTTAACTATACTATCATCTATTATAAAAATTCATTTATTATAAAGACTATTATATTTTTAACACTCTAGATCGATGATCTAAAAACTTACATAAGGAGTTACAGTATGACACCTGTTATACCAGCGTTAACTATAGACGGTTGGGATACTTCTCCATTATCTCAAATGTCTAAACTATGGGAATATTATCAAGCAGCTGATTATTCACAGTCTAATTTATTCAGAGGTAAGATAGTATCTCTTAAGTATACATTACAAACACAAACAGTACCAGAACGTTTAAGAGCACAGATAGAAACTGATATTAAGACACTATATGGAGAGTTCTTCGAAGTAGTTACTCCACTAGTAGAAGTTAAAGATCTTAATAACGGAACTGTAAATATAAATGTTGATTTATCAGTAACTAGAGACTTTACTACGTATAAACTATCTAGAGCTATCAGAGGTAGAAAATCTGGTATCATAGAGTTCGAGACTAAATTACAAGATAAATATCGTTATGATATAGAATTTTAATATAAGGAATATAAAATGGTAGAACCAACATTTAGACCAGAGTTAGGTATCGTTACTAACGAGAAACTAGAAGAGATACAAGCTAGTATGACACAAACTAACCCATATATGCTAACTAAGATGACAGAATCTAATTTCGTATTAGGATACTTAGGTATGTTTGCAGAGCTAGCTAAGGATCCTAAGAATAAGAATATATTATTCTCACCATCTTTCCAAAAGTGGTTAGAGTTATCAGCAGGTGGTAAGTTAGAGGTTATAATAGTAGATGACGATGATACAGAGAAAGTACTATATCATGTACCAGTAATCTACGGTAATAATAACGTAGACTATGAGAAAGTACGTGAAGTATTTGATGGTACTGTTATAAGAGATATACCACATCACTACCAACAGAAAGCTAACTATATACCACAACACGGCGAGATGTATCTTAAAGATGTACTTAGTAAGTTCAATAGCTGTGTAGGTAATCCTGATAAATCTATACAAGATAGATGGTTAGAAATTTTCAGTAGGTATAAAGATGGTTATACTCCTAATAAGAAAAAACAGCAACAAGAAGTTAAGAGTAAAGAATACGTAAGTAAGAAACCACAGTTAAGTACAGAAACGGATGACTTATGGTAAAATTTGAACAAGTTAATAAATATCAATACATAGCTAAAGATACTGATGAACTAGTAGAATACGTTAAGAAGATAGTAGAAGAGCTATCTGGAGATAGTAGTAAGTTTATTTACCAGTGTAATAGAGAGATATTCCATACAATACTCTCTAGAGTACTTGCTAAAGAGTTTTTTAGTACTATAGTATTTCCAGAAGATGTATTAACTGTTATAGTGGATTTAGAGTATCAAGGTATCGTGTATACTTCATCATTTGGAGTAGTACCAGATCCTGAAGATAACGCTAAGGTTAAATACGTAGAGAGTTATTACATTAGATAAGGAAAAATATCAAACTAAAAAATTTATAGTTATATATTCTTACAGTAGAGAGTAGATAGACATATGTCTATCTACTCTCTATATCTTAAGGATGCAAATAAGATCGCATAGACTCTGAGTGCGCGAACACTCAGAGTCTATATACTTATGTTGTACTCCTGGAAAGGAGTAGAAGATGAAACAAACGGTTAAGACGCAGTCTATTCGTTTGCTTACTGATAAGACCGAAAGAATCATTCGGTCTATCAGAGCCACCTTAAACGGTGATAAGCTACGTAAGTTCGATAACAGCCTACAAACGGTTGTTAGAAATGCATTTGCGTATGCGAAAACGAAAGTCAATAGCAAATTCGAACCAGATACTATGTATCCTGGCATTGAGTTTGACGCGGTTGACACATATGGTCGTAATATACGGAATATCGTAGACCCTATGGTGTCTAATTATCTTAACGTAGCATAAAATACATATGCTACGTTATTAAAAAACTACTAGTAACCCATTAAGGGTTACTAGTAGTTATTATTCTTTTTTACTTCTTAGGTTACTATCTTCATACTCTTCCATATCCATATAAGCTTCAGGATCTTGAACTGCTATGTTAATAGTTCCATGTGTTTCTTTAACATCATTAGCATACATCTGCATAACAGATTGAACATTACCTTTTAACTTAACGATACCATTATCTTTATGCTCCATCAAGAACATAACTGGCATACCAGGATATATAAGATCTATATCAGATCCATACCAGTCAAAACTATAGATAGCTAACGTATTCAATATGACACTACTTCTATAACGATATACGTTATTAACAGTACCTATGTAAGTAGTTCTATTAGAACCATCTTTCATATCTTTAGTACTTAACGTAGTTATGTTAGTTTTCTTATCTCCTTTTAACGTATTACCATTATCTATGTTACGATATGATTTATATACGTTATCAGGATTACCGAATGATAATGCATTACCATGTTTTATAAGATCTTTTTGTTCATTCTCCATAAGCTTATAGTCAGACTTAGGTACGATCTTAAGAACTTTACCATCTAACATATAACTAGGAGAGTAACTACCAGCTCTAGTATCACTACTATGTATTATCATTAGTTTATCTTCTCTTAAGTCATATTGTTTAATATCATTAAGAGGATATACGAACATATACTTCTTCTCTTTATAACGCTGTAAGAATGTTCCCATACCACCATTATAAACTCCATAGTTATCACCATTCTGTATGTATGTTGGTAATGTTAATAACCTAGTACCTGTTGGTATAAGTATATGGCCATAGGTATTAGTATTATCAGGCTGTATGATATCTAAAGATACTTCAGGTACTCCAGAACCATATTCTATCTTACTAAGACTCTTTAATAGTTCAGAACTTATAATGTTCTTAACGTTCTGGTTCTTATATACACCTTCTACTGTTATATCATCTAGAGAGTAAAAATCTAAATCAACACATTGACATTCTAACTCTACTGGTACAAAAGAACTTAGTTGTGTATCTGTAAGATAGTTAACTATATCTCTCATCTCTTTAGTAGTGTTACGAAGTATGATAAGCTTATAACGGTTAGAGTCTACTATAAGCTCACCATTCTTCTTATTGATAGTTATCTCTAGGTGATCTTGATGTTGATGTATAAAGTTACGATACATAGCACCATCTAAGACAAATATGATCCTTAGATCTTCAGATGTACCCATGTTATAATCTCTTACCCATTCTAGGTTCTTAAGGATGTTAATAGGTATATCAGCTGTAGGAGAAGAGAGTACTGCTTCGTAAGTATAAGAACCTTTTATAGCTTTAGGGTTATTGATAACTAACTCTACGTCTAGATCTAGTAGCCCACCTTGTATCATTCTATCAGTACTCATATCTACTCCTATGTTTATTCAGTTGCTTTCTTAGGTTCTTTAGCTGGTAGTACAGAATACATCATGATGAGAGAATATAAGTTATAGAATGCTATATAATCACTTAGATCTTTAGCAACATCTGATGTTACTTCATATGCTAATGATGTCATATAGTTCTCTAAGTCTACTAGTCTTATCAATACGTTAAGATAGTTATTGATTCTATTATGGAACTCTTCATTCGTAGTCTGAGTATCTATAAACTTATTAGTTACATTAGTTATAGCTTCTTGTAATCTTGGTAGTGTTTCTTCTACTATGGATGTATAACCATTATTAAGTATATCTGTTATGATATTAATATCAGCAGTTATCTTCTGGTAGTATTTCTCTAATGGTTCTTTAAGAGATGCTATAGCTGGTAATACATCTATCTGTATATTATCTATACCGTCTATCTGTAGTGCTATATCACGTAGCATAGCACCAGTATCTTCTTTATTCTTAATAGGAACCTCTATAACGAAGTTTCTAGATTCTTCTGGTACTTTAGATTCTTCTAATGCATCACTACGCACAATAACTTGCATATGTTCTAGATCGGTAGTAAGATCTAATAGATTTTTAAGTTCTGTATTGATATTAGCTAACTTACCTACTGATTGTTTCTCTAGTAGCTTATCTAGATAAACTTTCATAATGACTAATAGTTTCTTAGTATCTATATTAAAATCTATCCTATATTGTATACCACGTAGTGTAGGTTCAAAATCTCTTTCTAGTCTCTGTAGAAATGCATTACGATACAGTTGACTAGAGTTAACAGACATCCATCTAGTTTCTATTAGCCCATTATTATAGTTTTGGTCTAATACTGATAATGCATTATTAAGTATTTTAGAGTTAGTCTTAAGTTTAATAAACTTGCTTTTAAAATACTTCTTGATCTCTTCTATTCTAGTAACTAATATATCAGCTAGTTCTTTTCTACCCATACCATTAGCTATATGGTAAGTAAGATCAGAGTTAAGACCTTTTTCTAGGTTACGTAATTTACTCTCGTCTAGTACATTCTTACCATAAGATATTTTAGATATCTGGTCTTGTATAGTAGCTTTAGAATCTTCTAAATAGGCTTCTATAACTTTAGCAGTCTCTATAGCTAACTTAAGATTGTTAATGATAGGACATTTAGTTGGTTTCTCTAAGTTCATATTCTACTCCTTGTTTTCTAATTGTTGTTTAGCCCTCATATACTCTAACTCTAGTTTACGTTCCATAGGATCTCTAAATCTAGGAGTATAATTCCTATTGAACTCTATAGTAGGTTCTTGTGCGTATATAGGAGCTAATGGGTTAGTTTCATTAACTAATGGCGTATTTACATTAGTAGTTCTACTATTATATTTATTTATCACTTGTTCATTACCATTAGCATCATATGTTGGTTGTATATTAGGTATATGGTTAATCTCTTGTAGTAGAACACTAGGGGCCATATCTTGTAAAGAAGCTTTACGTATGATCTCTTCTCTTCTAGCTGAGATAACACCAAAGTTATTATTATAGATACTCCTGTTGAAACTATCTAATGCTTCTAACCTATCGTCAAACTCATATCTACTACCATCTCCTACATCTAGGATATTATTAACCTTTTCAAAATACTCGTCTATCTCTTCTGTTAACTTAATAACATCACTCTTCTTTTCTAACATGATTCTATAACCAGATATATAAGCATTAAGCATATCTGTTAGTCTCCATTTAACGAGTATTAGTTTATTAAGGTTACCTTCTTGTAAATCATCTACATACCCTTCATTACGAACACCATACATAGCTAGTTCTTCTTCTGTATATACAGAGATTTGAGGTACATAACAGAAGTAACTAGTAGATGGTAACTCTAACTCTAATTTAGTGTTTTTATTAACAGAAGGTGGTACTCTTCTTAACTCGTATTTATTCAATAACATGGTTTATACCTCTGTTCTCATACTTGCTATATAATCTTTAAGCATTAAGACTAATATAGGTAACTTATAGTATTTATCTACAGTACTCCAAGAAGGAAACTCTTTATATAGATCCATAAGTATATCTATATTCAACTGTTTACCTTCTACGTATTTCATAACTTCTTTTTCGAAGATAGTCATATCTCTAGCATTACCAGTATAAAAGTTCTTACTAAGTACATATGTACGCATAAGAGACTCCGGAGAAGGATCATTTCTATCAGTATCTGGTTCTACATGTTCTACTACGAACTGATTTAAATAAGCTTTTTGTAACTCTAGTATTTTTCCTTCTCTATCATAGTCATCTGGTAACGCACCTTGAACATCTCCATGTAGATCAGTTCTAAGACCTGTAAACATATCTATCTTATAGTTACTATCGTAAGGATCTGGTTGTAACCTGTTTTTAATACTACTGAATTGTTCATCTGTTACTAAGTCCTTAATACGATCTATAGCAACATTGTTCTCTTCTATTACGTTAATGAACTTACCTTCTGTAGTAACATACATCATAGTTACTGGATCTATAATCAACCCTAAGAAGTTAAGATCTATACATCTATCGGTAGGAGCATATAGTCTTTCATCTCTTGGTACTGGGGCAGCAGGTACTATTACATCAGTAGTTGCTTCTGTAGTATCTACTCCTAAATAAGTAAACTTAACAGTTACCGTTACTGTAGTATCTGCTATCTTATCAGATGTTAGTATTATATCTTTACTAGAAGTATTGATAAACTCTCCAGAGGATAAACTAGCTTTAACATAATCTAAATCATCACTAGCTTCATCTGGATGACTAACATGTATCTTAATACTATTGTAAGTAACTTCTCTTACTTCTACATATGGTCTTACATCGTATTGTATACTCATGATTTATTCCTTAAGTAGATATAGAAGTGATTAAAGTAATAGTATAACGTTATACATATGATAGTTATACCCATACTAATAAATCCAAATACACTAGTTATGATACTTAGGAATATAACCCATATGAGCATCAATCTCTCTTTTATATTCATTTCCATCGTTAACTACCTTTCTTTCTACTATATTGTTTAGTAGCTCTTAGATCTGGTATCTTCTTACCTACTGGTTTAGAAGATTGATCTTCTTTTTTATCCTCTTCTTTACCAGGAGTAGGTATAAGAGGGTTAAGATCATCTAGAGAAATCTTTTTATCTTCTGGATATATAACATCTTTAACAGGTTTAGTTATAGTCTCTCCGGATTTAGTCTTCTCTGGTACCGAGAAATCTAATGTAGGAGTAAACATATCCCATGCTCTTGCAGAATCTATTATATTACGTTTATCATCTTCTCTTACAGCATTTAAGGTAGGATATTTATCTAGCTCTAAGTTACTATAAGCGATAGTATCTTCTACTCCTAGTAATGTTGCATTGCTAGTTGTTTTATCTACTATATAGTCTATATTCATAAAGTTAGCATGTATGCTATTTAAGTTAGATTTAGGTATAGGAGATGGTATGAAATCTATAAATGGTTCTGTTCTTCTTAATAACTTAGGGTTCCTAGTACTTAATAGATCCCATATAGTATAACGAACAGTTTTATCCATATCATAGTCTACTGTCTGCATCTCTGTTAGCATAGGATAATCTAATACGCTAAATACTCTCCTACAGAACTTACCTAACTCTTGGTCTATATAGTTAATACCTTTAGTAGTTGGTAACATAAGTAGTTTAGTATCAGGGTCTATGAATGTTCTAAAGTAATAATCTGTTATATCCTCTATAGCATCTTTTATATCATCTAGTAACGCATACTCTTGTCTTGTTATAAGAACATCTGCGTTATTACGGTTATAGTCTTTATTATAGACATAGTTACCTATAGTTTTAGCTATAAGGTTATTATAGAACTCTTGGTTATCTTCTAAGAAGCTCATGATCTCAAAATCTACAGAGTAAGCAGAGTGTTGGTTATAGTGTTCCATCCTAACATCTACTACTTTAAAAGCTCCTATTCTACCACCTATTAATGTAGCTATGAATACATCATTCTGTCTAGGACGAAAGTTAGCATTGATCATACCAGAGATCTTAAGATCCTTTATATTAGTCTGGTTTAATCCTTGTTCTACGAAGATCCTAAGTTTCTGTATCCTATTATATCTCTGTGCTCCTACAGATAGTTTAGTATCTGGTGCTAAGTCTAAATCATTAAGATTACCTATCTGATTAAAGTATTCAACTTCCCAAGGCATACCTTTAATATACTGCTTGATACGCTCTAATGGTATTTCATCGTGGAATTGGATAGATGTTTGCATTTCATCTTGTGTACGAAATCTCTCTATCTCCGATAAGTAATCGTCTCTTCTATTATTTTCTCCATATGGTACATTATATACTGGCATTATAAATCTCCTGTTCTAAATACATTAGCCCATGACACTTGAACTGTCTTACAAGTATGCATATAGTGTTTCCAAACACGAATAAAAGCATTCGGCGCTAATATAATTTCATCTGGTACATCTAGTTTAATATTAAAGATATCGAAGTAACAACTCATCAGTAGTTTATCGGCTAGTGACTCTGGGTTACTAGTAGTCCATTTCTTTTTACGTTTCTCATATTCAGATAGCCAGATGTTATAGTCTGGCTGATATTCGTTAATAGGTATATAACTAGGAGTATCTCCCTCTATAGGATTACCTTTATCATCTAGCATAATATAACCATCTTCGTCTATAGCAAATCCATCTTTATTAATAAACCTACCATGTATGTCTATATAAGTACCTGTTTTAATATCACCGTTATAGACTCCTAATTTCCTACCACCTTGTATGTAAGAATACTCTTCTGTAGTCTTCTTAAGATCTTTTAATCCCATAACTATTTCCTTACATTTTATTCAACAACACCAGGTAAATCAATACGATAACCTGTGAAATCATGGAACTGACGATCTAGAGTAGATAGGATGTAACCTATCTACTCTAGATCTTAGTTCTCTTAGTAAAGTAACTTAGTACCGTCTTTAAAGACTATAACTTTATTCATGTTCTTAGGAGTTCTATCTATGTAACCAGAAGTATCTTTATATCTAGTATACTTAGTATAATCTCCTGTTGGTATTAATAGGAACATACCATCGTTATAATCATGCTCTGCTAATCGTTTGTTATGGTGTTCAAACGTAATAGTATAATAACCATATGTGTTATGATAATAAGCAGCTATATGATCTACATACTTCATAAGGTACTTAGGACATTGCATATAGAGTCTTAATACTTTATCTTTAAAGTCTTTATCTCTAAACATATAACTACCATCTACACCATCTAATACATTCTCTTTGACGATAGTCTCTTCTTCTTCGAACCATTTGAATAGATCTTTAACTAAGTCTTTATTAAACTTCTGTATAGGTAGCTCTAAGATCTTAGGTTCTAACCATAGATGTTCTGTAACACCTAACTCTACTTTAAAGAATATTCTGTTAGTAGCATATAGGTTAGATAGTTTACGAAACTCTAATACGTAAGAATAGTTATCTAATGGAGTAGTAAACGTATCTTCGTAGTAAGGATAAGAATCTAAAGACTCTCTATAGATGCTTACTCTCTTATACTTAATAAGATGTGATATATCTTGTTTAAGAATATAACGTAATAGATCCATAGGTAGTTTACTATAACCTATATTTGTAGTAAAATCTTCTTTAATAACGATATCCCATGTGTCTTGTAAAGGTACTAGATCTTCATCTACCATAGGTATAGATGTTCTAGTTTCGATACTAGTAGTAGCCATGATGTTATCTTCAGCATCTAATAGGTTAACAACTATCTCGTATACTGTATCTGGTAATAGATCTGTAAACTCCATAACTTGACCATTCTTATACTCTACATCATTAGCATACCAATAGATACTCTTAACTTCTCTCGGTAGATCTGATACTATAGCTTTACATATTAATGTAGTAGCTGTGTTTGATACTACGTTTATTTCTACTTTAGCTTTAAGATCTTTATTATAGACTTTAGGCTCTAATGGTTCTAAGTAATATCGGAATGTATTCCTACTAGTAGAGGTACCTACGTAATAAGTAACGTCTAACCAATATTCAGTATCATCTTGTAATGGCTCTAACAGTCCTTCTGTTATATCGAATACTGATAATGTATATTTATCTTCTGTAGTTATTTTCTTATATACTAAAGTACTACCACGATATAACTCGAACTTAGTTTTAGTATGTGGTTCTGAAGTATACTCTATCTTAACTTCAGGATCTAAGTTAATAGATAGTAACTTAATATCGCCTGTTCTTACGAAACTATGCTCTCTTAGTTTAGGTTTACTAACTCTAGGCATTGGCACTAAAGGAGTAGTAAATATATAACTAGAGACTCTAGATGTTAATGTGTCTGTTATATAAGTTACTTCTAATCTATACTTCCTATCGTAGTAGATGCCAACGTTGTTATTATCTATAGAAAAATCACTAACGATATTTTCACTCCTACTGATACTGAATCTATTTACAGGTTCTATATTAGCTTCATAGACTAACTTCTCATCGTTATGATCTGTTATATCTAATAATCTTATAGCTGTTTTAAGATGCTTATACTCAGTATCGAATGGGTTATTCTTAACTCTTAAGTCAGATAGGTTAAAATCTATAGAGAACTTATTTTCATCTACTAAGTTAAATTTATCTAATGTAATATAAGGATCTTCTAAGTAAGTATTCGGTAATAGGAATAATTTACCTACTCTATCTGATCTACCATTATTCTCATTACCAGTTACTGTATAAGCTGTTATACCAGCTTCTGTAGTAACAGCTGCTTGTACGAAATAAAAATGTCCTGGTAGTATCTGTTGTTTATACACATAGCTCTCTAAACTAAAAGTATGTTCTATACTACTACGTTCTTCTTTAGCTACTATATTACCTATATTATCATAGACTATCCATGTTACTTTCTTAGGTTTATCCCAAGTTACATTACTACTATAGCCAACTAGTTGGAATACTGGTATAGGTTCATTAACTTGTTCTATAGTACCTGCGTCATAACGTAAAGGTATCCTACGATACACAGGTCTACTATAACTTCTAGTACCATCTGTAAATATTATGTTAACATTAAACACCCATGGTAACACCCAAGTAGATAATGGATTAGAAAGTTCTGATTTACCTATATATAACATATCTTCTTTAGTTAGTTTAAACTCTAATGTATCTATAGTACTATCTAATCTTTTACCTTCTAACTCTGGTATAACTCTATTAGACATAGCTATATTCTTATTAGGGTAGTTACGTTTCTTAATGCTTAATGTAACAGACTTAACTACCTTATCTAAGTTATTGTTATTCTTTATTCTTATAGTAGGTAATAGATCATTATCTAGTTCTACTGTATGTAAAATATCGTAAGGTTCTCCATACGTAAATATAGGTACCTTAATATATTTAATACTATTATCAGATACATAGTTCTCAGTATGGAATCTAACACTTACGTAATATACGGTATCTATATTAAGATAGTCAGTTACATTAAGTCTAGTAAGATTCTCTTTATCTTTAAACTTCTCTAGGATAATATTCTCTTTAGCATCTTTTACTATCCATGTAGTAGCTAAGTGTTCTTCGTTACTGTTATGTATAACGAATGGTTCACATGTTAGGAATACTTCGTTGTTATCGTGTGTAAGCTCTAATGCATATTCTGGCATATCTATACTAACAGGTGGAGTAGAGAATACTCTCTCTTTGATAATAGTAGTCTTCTCTTCGCTATAGAATACTATACGTACTTTATACTCTGTACTAGGTTTAAGATCTTCTGTAGTGGTATAACTTGTTTTATCACTACTACTATATAGTAAAGTATGTACTTCTTTACCAGTGTAAGTATCTATAAAGTACCAAGAAGTCATAGAGTGTTTTAAATCATTAGGAAAACTAAAGTCATCTACAGTTACAGTTGGTCTTAAACTATCTGCTTGAATCTTAATAGTCATCATCGCTCCTTATATATGTAAGTTCACTCGAACAGAAAAGAGTATACAGAGTACTATAGGATATCCTATAGTACTCTGTAGCTAGTTATTACCAGATATTTACCCAAATAACTTCACCATTATATAAAGTTACTTTTACTTTAACTTTCTTAGCTAAGTTATTATAGATAGTACCTGTTTTCATATCTATGGTATTACCATATGGTATCATCTTAGTAGTCTCTTCCCAAATGTCTCCGAACTTATTAACGGTTTGCATCTTAAAGTCAGTTTCATCTGGGTAATACCAGAACCATCTTATATCTGTTACAAATGGTTTCCATCTTTCGTCTATAATAATAGACGTTTTATAGTATGGTGTACCAGCAGCTGGTACTCTACCATCTAAGAATGTTTTAGTCCATTCAACACACTCTGGTATTTGATCTGCATTAGGTTTAGGTACCCAACCACCTGATCGTATACCTGTACCTATAGTAGTAGGTGTTAACCTAGCTGATCTAAAGTTAAACCATTGCTTATTAGACATAGGACCTGGTTTATCAGTACTTAAGTGTTTATATTCTAACCAACCAGCTACATAATACTCAGTATCATACGCTGGTAACTGTTTCTTACTCCATGCCCAATATAAACCTGGAGTAGTTTGTGTAACTTCTTGTAGTAACTCACCAGTAGGAGAGTCTTTACGTAGCTCCCAGTGCTGTTGTAATGCTAATGGTAATGTAGGATCTTTTATATTAAACCAGTCAATACCGTCTTTAAACGTATTATCTAAATAATTTACAAATACTTCCTTAGGTGTTATATTTACAGATGCTTTATAATTAGTAGCAACTTTCAGTGCTTCTGAATCAAATGTATATGTTGCGTTAAACTTAGTACCACCTTTAGTTACACCTGCTTTATAATACACAGCTGCGGTTATGCTATATTCGTTATCAGGATATAACCCTGTGAATGTATATTCAGGAGCATCTGATTTAAATGTTTTAGTACCATCAATACCTAAACCAGCTATTCTAAATTCCCATCTATCGATAGGACCTTCACCTACGTGCTCACATCTAACTGTTATACTATCAGTAGTCTTACTAGTTAAGATAGCTACTGGTTTAACAGTATCTTTTCTATCTGGTACAGTATAAGGATCTGCTCCAGATCTAGCCCACTTATAGACTTCTGTACTTACATCATGACTATATACTATAGCCTTTACTTTATAATATCTATTATATAGTAGCTCTGTTAGGTTAACACCTTTCTTAAAGGTATAAGATGTTAACTTATTAGTATTCTCGTCTTTGAATAATTCAGTACCAGTATCATCGTAGAAGTACCAGCTAGTTGCTGTATGAGTTTGATCTACTCTATTCTTAACTTCGAAGTTATAAGTATCTAAAGTAGCTGTAAACTCTCTAGTGTTAGTATCTTCGTTAAAGTTAGGTACCACTTCTATATCAGGTGGAGTTACAATAGCTTCAGGTTTATCACCTGTATTAACTTCTAACTTACCCCATTCAGATTCTAACATAGGTTCAGCTACTAAGCAAGCTTCTATTACATATGTTTTATTATACTCGAATGGTAAGTTATCCCTATTAGAGATAATATCACTATGTTTACCTCTAAAGATAGTGTAATCACCATGTATATTTACATCATACTCATATAGTACTTGATTTGTAGCTTTATCTGTTATCTTCCATTTAGTAGTAAAGAACTTAAAGTTAATATCACCAGCATCTTTAACTTTCATATAGCTAGTAAAGACATTGATATCTAATCTCTCATCATCTACTTTATTTATACTAGATAATGTTATCGTAGGTTTTTCTATAGTAGCTCTATGTTTAATAAACTTAATAGAGTTTAATACTATATCACCTAGGTGTTTAACTTTGATAGTAGCATTTACAGTATACATTGTATCTTCTGCATACTCTTTACCATCTACTAGAGATACTTTACTTATATTGTTAAACTCTTTGTTAAAGATAACTTTCTCATCTCTATTAGCATCTTTATAAGTTACTTTATAAGTAACTTTCTCTACTGTTAAGAAACTAAATCCATTATCGGAATATCCTACTATATCAACTTCTGGTCTAGGAGTATTAGACTTATAAACTGTTATAACACCAGGTGTAAACTCTAAGAACGGTTTAAACTTATAAGGCGTTATAATAACTTCTCTATTCTCTCCTGTTACTTTACCAGATACTGTAAACTCTTTTAGTTTATCGAAGTTACCTCTATATAGATTAACGAACTCTTGTTCTGTTAACTGTATATCAATCTCTTCTCTATGTTTACCATTCATATTCTGGTTATAAGTATAGACAGTATCTTCACCATCTTTAATAGTTAAAGTTACATTAGTTACTTTATCTGGTACTCCATTAACAATAGGTGTATATGGAGATAATGTTAACTTCAATACACCATTAGTACCTTTACTATGTCTAACAGTAATATCATCTGGTTCTGATGGATCTACTATTAATTCACCAGCCCTTAAGTTATGTATCATCTTGTTATTAAAGACATCGAATAGTAACTTATTATCTCTAGATACTAATGTTGGTCTAGGAATGTCTGCTATGGTTAATACATTAGCAGATTGAATAGAATAAGCTCCTGGTGGGAACTTACTACTACCTTCAAATTCTCCTATACGAGTATCATCAGTCGTAATGTTTAAGATCTTAACATCTCCATTAACTGTAAAGAAATCTTTTAACTCTGATACTAAGTTATCAGTTGCATTAACTCTTTTCGTTAGCTTTAAGCTATATACTTTCTTATCTTTACCTATAATAACTGTTACTGTATCTGTAAAGTCATGATCTACAGTAACTACAGGTTGTGAAGGTATATAAACGTGTGTAGGATAGTTACTATTATACATATACTTAGCAGTAGATGAATCTTCTTCTAATGGTTTAACACTAGGAGTAACAACTGCTTGATATATCTTACCATTGATAGCTACGTATTTCTTAGTATCATCTTTAATAGCGTTAAAACCATCTACTAAGCTATTGACTTTAGTAGCGTTGAATGGTATTGCAACAGTAGGTGGATTAGCATCATACTGTGCTTTAATTATACCATATAGCCAGAATGCTCCAAAGCCTTTACATTTAGGGAATAACTCCGTCCATGATTTATTAAGAGCATTACTACTACTAACATATGGTGCTAAACCAAACTTATGTAGTAATACATACTGGTTCTCTACACTAGGTACCCATTCATTTCTCTTATCTTCTAGTTTACCTATCTCATAGCTAGCTATTTCATAAACACCTTTATTAAATACTTTAGTATCTGTATACATATTTAACTTAACGTTATTAACTGTTATAGAGAAATACTTCTGTTCTGTAGGTTTTACAAGATTAACTCTATTAGCAAATTTTCTATCATCTAGATCTGCAGTAGGTATAGGTTTAATATCTAGTTTAATAACTAGATTCTCTTTGTTACTATAGAGATACAAGTTATTTAACGTAGTACCGGTACTATCTACATATAGAATAGTAGAGTTAGGTACAAGATAATAATCATCTGTAGTATTTAACTTAAATAACGTACTGTTAGGTACATTAGTTACACTAGTTATTTCATAAGCATAACCATTAATATAGATATACTTATAATCATCTGTACTCATAGTCTTAAGTTTAGTACTTATAGCACTAACATCGAATATGGCAGGATATTTATCAGTACCTATTTTAGCGTTATCATACCCATACCACATAAAGTTGGTGTTAACTTTAACAGTATTAGGTAACTTATTAGCTGCTAAATAAGCATCTAGTTTAGTCATGTAGTCTGTTACTGGATCATTATCTTTATTCATAGCACCACGATGTATACGTAGTCCTTGATAAGGTCTCCAGATTACTGTATCTGTTACACTATTAGAAGGTATAGTATCTTCTGTTATATCTACAATAGCATAACCTGCTTGTAAGTTACGTTTAGTAATAGTATAGCTAGTACCATCTAAAGTACCTACTATAGGACCGAATGCTTTACCATTCCTAATAACTATAACTTTCTGTTCAGCTGGTTTAGCTAATGCTACTTTATTACTATAAGAGCTCTTATACTCCATACCAGGTGCTATAGGTTCTAATTCTATAACTACTTTATTACCTGTTATGTTAGTTACTATAGTAAGTTCTACTTTACCATTAGTAGTATCTAGGAAATAATATGGTCTATCTCCATAACGTACTATACCAGTAGTTTCTGTTAATACTTTATTCCATATGGTTATTTTATTATAACGATATACGTAATCGTCTAATGCAAAATAATCTGTTACTTTATCAGCTTTAGTAACTACATATGATTTTAAACCATTGTTATCATAGTCTAGTCTAGCTGGAGTACATAAATCTTGTATCATAGTTTCGAACATGCTAAATGTTTTTGGTTTAAATACAAAATCATTAGTAGCTGTACTGTTACTTATATTCCATATGTACCAATCTAAATATCCATATCTAGGTATAGCATTTCTTAAAGCTTCTCTAGCTTCAGGAGTTTCTGGTATGTTATTACGGTTCATGATAGATCTATGTAAGTAAGTTATAGCTGTTAACTTTCTCCATATCTCATTATCGACATATTTAGGTAACCTAACAACATCTACATCTTTTAGTCTATAGACAGTATTAGTTAAGTTATCTGTTATATTATAGTTACTACCGTTAAGAGTACCATTAACTTTAGTAAATGCTTTATCCATATTAACTACTAAGATATTCTGGTCTATTAAGTTATTTTGTATAGCTGTATAGTTATATCTAGTAGCTCTTCTTACAGACTCATCTACAGGATCTAATGGTTCTAGTAGTAACTTAAACTTAGGATTATTTAAGCCTATAAATATCTCTAGTTTAAATCCTTCGTTACTAGTATTAGCAGTAACATAAGATACTGGTAATCTACGTATTAGTTTATTATCTTTCTTATCGTAATAACCATCTTTCTCTACCTCTATCTTAATAACTTTATAGAAGTAATCATTAACAGTAACGTACTGATAATCTTCTACTTTATAAACAGGATAAGTAGCATCAGTATTAACTAAGTTAGCAGGTATGCATACTTTAGTAGCTACTGAACGTAAATCATGATTTAACGCACTATACTTAAACTTAAAGTCTGATACTTTAGTAAGTTTATTAGGTACCCATCCGAACCAATCTATACCAGGTACATCTTGATTCCAACTACTAGCCTCTGTAGACTCTGAAGTAACAGGATTGTTATCTTTATTCATAACAGACCTGTGTAACCTTATACCAGTTTTCAATAGTCTCCAGATTTCATTATCTGGTTGTTCTGGTACTACAGGAGTTTCTTCCTCTTCTTTTATCTCTGGTTCTTTCTCTGCTACTGGCGGAGCTATCACTTTAGGTTGCTCTGTTGGTTTAGCAGAATCTTTAGGAGTATAGAACCTAGCATAAGATAACTGTGTATAACCATAAGCATAACTATTATCTAAGTGTTCTAACTCTAAGCTAGTATCTAATAGTAATATGTCTTTCTTAGTATCTATAGTATTAGTATCTATATCATCTTTACTAAACGATACTGTAGTGTCTACTACTACTCTTACTAATGGTGTTAATATACTACTATAGATAACTAAGTTAACATCGTTATTTTCTTTCTCCATAATGACCATAGACTTATTAGGGAATACCATCTGAGTGTTAGTATTACCTCTAAAGTAAATACTATTATTCATCTCGTATGGTCGTTTCTCTATAGCTACTGATTTAACTTTGTAAATAGTACTATCAACCCCTATGAACTTCATATCCGTTAACGATTGCATCTTACCTACTATATTACCTATAGTATTAGCTATCGGTGGGTTCTTAACTTTAAATACATCGTTATCCCAAGCATAGAGATATAAACTCTCATCATCCTCTTGTTTCCTAAACGTTAATGAAGTTTTACTACTACTTATATCTAGCATAAACTCATTCGGTGCTTCATAGTCCATAACAGATCTATGTACTTTAAATATAGAATCATAATCATTCCATTCTAGCATGCTATAGACGTAATCATGTACACCAGAGTAAGACATCTGATACCAACCATTAGTAGGTTCAGAACCTATAACGATATCATTTAGTTTATTAGCTAATATTCTAGTCATGCTTCTAGATTTCTTAAGCAGGTTAGAGATATTATCTAACTTACGATCTTTAAGCTCTTGAGCATCTGTTATAGGTGTTACTTCCATAACAGCTATAGGATCATCTTTACCAAAATGTAAGATTAGCTTATTATTAAAGAAATACAATGCTGGCATATTAGGTTGTACTAACGTAGTATCTGTATGTACTTTAATCTCTGTCTCTATAGGAGTAAAGTTCTTATATAGCTTATAACTATTAACCTTATAAAGTTTATCGTTTATTATAGTCCATTGGTTATTAACGTCTTTAAGATCTTTACTAGTAGTTACATTAAGCTTCTTAAAAGATTTTAATAGCCCAGATGTATCTGGAGTATACGTTGGTAAGTTAATAGTATTAACACTATCCCATATGTATACTTTAAATCCTTTATTATCCGTATAGACTTTACATCTACTAGCTATAGTATCAAATGCTGTTGTATAAGGAGTTACTGGGTTATTCTTATAGTTAGCTATAGTCTTATGGAAATAAGAACCTTTATAGAGTATCCACTCTAACTCTACTGGAGTTGGTAATGTACCAGTTTCATACTCCTTAGGATCTTCTATCAGTACATAGTTATCGTTAATGTCTGCTATAGTTTTAACACTAGTAGCTGGATACCATTCTGAATAATGAGTTACATCTGTAAACTCTGCATAGCTACTACCGTTAGTAAAACTAAGATCACTATCAGGAGTAGTTATATTACCATGGCTATCTATCCTATAACGAAGTTCTTTATCATGCTCTGGTAGATCGTAAGTTAGTAAGTTACTATCTTTATGCTTATTAGCAGTAACGAAACTATTAGCGGCAGGAGATAGTTTATTATAGATTGCTGTTTTAACAGCATCTGTTAACTTACTAAGATCAGTACGTATATAGATCACTAGTCTATATTGTTTATCCAGATCTATATTAGTAGTACTAGTTAAATTACCAGTGTTATTAATACTAACGTTAGCTACAGGATCTTCATCTTGGAATAACTTAATATAACATAGGTTCTTAGTGTCTAATACTGACTGTATGTTATCTTTAAGATAATCATCGTATGGTGGTAGTATCTTAAAGTCTGGTAATGTAAATAAGTTACCATATGTTCTAGGTTTAGTACTATCTAGTTTCAATAGGATACAAGCTACTGCTTGATACTCTTCTACTTTAGGTATATCGAAAGTATCTATAGGTGGAGATTTAACCAATGTATTACTAGGTATACCTCTATAGGTAATAAACTTACTACCTAGTTTCTGTAAAGGTTGTTCGATCTCTAACTTACTATTATCTGTAGTATAGAAAGAATCAAAACTTATAAGAGAAGTATCTATAGGTGTATTCCTAACTGTTAATGGAAACTCTAAGATACCTAAGTTAATATGGTTAAAAGTAACTGATAACTTAATAGTTATAGCTGTCATACCATTCTCTAATGTTTTCTCTAGTACAGTAGAGTAATTAACCTTAGCTTCTATATCTGTTTTGAACTTAAGTGTTTTATCAGGGTTAACAATATGTGGAGTTATAACTGGATCTAGTGCTAGCTGATCTGCTACTGGTAATCCTATGTTATAAACCTCTATAACATGGTTAAGAAAGTTAACTAAGTTACTATGCACTTCATAACTACCTGGTTCTGTTATGGTTACGTTATTAATTACTTTAGCATTTTGTTTAATACTAGTTGTGTTATCAGATGTAACATAAGTTATTTCTAATGTTCTAGTACTATTACCTATTCTAGCAGGGTAGAAACTAGTCTTAAGTCTAGTGTTAGTTATTACATTATTAGGATAAGTAGTTACTTTACTATAGAGTATACCTTCATTAGCATCTGGTAGACTATTATAGTTAGCTAATAAGAAACTAGTTACTTTATTCTCTGTTCCTAATTCTATCTTCTCGAAGACATCTTCTATACCCATATTATAACCAACATAGGTATTTGAGTTAATACCTAACGCAGATTTAACATGGTCCATTATCTTCTTAAAGATCTTCTTATTATCGTCTTGATAAAGTCCGTTAATCTTTATAAATGCCCTCATGTAGGCTCCTTATCTTCTTATTTATTAAAGTCCTGTTAAAGACCACTCTATAGGTGTTGCAAATTGTGTAGCTTGTACTATCTTAACATCGTTAGTTACTATTTGTTCAGAACCATAGTAGATATTAGTAGTTATTTTCTTACTATATCTACCAGATACACCTGGTTTCATAACGATCTTATTAAGTGTCTCTGGAGATTCGATAGTAATAGTAAATTTAGCAGTAGCACCATTGCCCATATAGTACCAGTAACCACTTGGGTTAGTTTCTGCTCCTTTACACAATGGATGTGTAGGCTGATAGTAGTTACCATTTACATAACGATGTGTAACACTTATTTTACCTTTTATGTCTCCTAACTGTAATAAGTAACCAGTAGGTATTTTAGGTATATCAGTACCAGAATTTTCTGTTGCATTCTCTAGTTTATTAGTAAAGATAACATCCCAATCTGTAGTACTAGTATCGTTAGGTGTTGCATAACGTAAGTATAGTTTCTTATTATCTTTAAGGAAGATTTCTAGTAACTGAATGACAGGTCCGTACTGCCCACCTTGCTCTAGATCGTATACTACCTTAATCTCTCTATGACCTCTATAACCTTCTGCTATAAGCTCTTCTCTTGTCTTAGGTATGATCATACCCATATCTTCGAATATTGCTCTTAACCTATTTAACGTAAGATATTCATTAGCTCCTGACAAACCACCAACCTGTTGAAATTTTTTATCTATATTCTCTTTATCATATGTAAAATCTTTAAGAGCTTGTGTAAGTGCAGCTGTATTAACACCACCACTACCACCTGAAGTTTTAAGTGTCTCTACCTCTGTTGCAAGATCATCTACAGATTGTTTAGTAGCTGTAGTCTTAAGATCTTCTATAGTTACTAGATTAGCTATATCATTACTAGTAAGATATTTATTATCGAAGTTAGGTTTATTAGTTATAGACTCCCAAGGTAGAGAAGTAGGAAATTCTATTTTCCAAGCAGATGTACTAAAAGTACCAGATAGCATAAGATCGAACATAGTAGCATTATCTACTCTGTTCTTAAAGATCTCTATTTTATATTCTTTATTAGCTTGCAGCTTATCCTTAGGTAATATGATACCATCTATGTCATTGGTTATGTTAGACTCATATACTGCAGTACCTGTAGCAGTATCTGTAAGTTTACATACTAACTTAGTAGTTGCCATAGTTTTTCCTTATGTTGAAATATATTCAGTAAGCTATCCTAGTACGGATAAACCTTAGAATCACGGAAGAAAAACCTATAGAGAGTAGCTATAGTTGCTACTCTCTATAGTTTCATATGTTAATTTAAAAGGTTGGTTAACAATGTTATATTAGTAAATAGGTAGATATTTCTATCTACCTATTTATGATTACTAATATTTTACTATATAACAATATATTGTTATAACAGCAGATATTAATTCAATAAGTTTTATAGTAATTACTACTAAATGCTTAAATGAATTAATCATTGTTAGTCTCCTTTCTTAAGTGGTATTAAGATTGGGTCAACGACCAACCTAACACTAATACTCGACATATTAGTGTTCATTAGAAGAGTACTGTAGTAAGTCTTAAGACTTACTACAGTACTCTCTATATTTGTTCTTAATCTTTCTTTTTAACTTTCATTCTAGTTCCATCTGGATACACTACGAACCCTTCAGGATCTAATATGTTACCGAACTCATCTACGGTATAGAGTTCTAGTTTCTTATGTGGTCTAGTATCTAATACTCCGTTAAACTTCTCTTCGTTCTTTTTCTTCATAGCAGCTTCTAAACACATAAGTTGTTCATGCACATGCTTCTGTAATCTACGTAATGAACTCTCTTTAAGATAATCTAAGTCTCTTAACACTCTTATAACTATCCTATAGGTAGATTTAATCTCCATAGGAAACTCTGTAGTTATATTACCTTCTTTATCTAACGTTATCTTATTCTTATAATCAGGTACTCCATCTTTATATAATAAGAAACTAAATAAATCACCATGTAGGTTAGTAGCTTCTGAAGGATCTTCTAGTATGTAGTTAATAAATCCTTCTTTAATAGTATAATGTGGTAAATGTTTAATGTTACATACATTATACGGATTCTTATCATCTACTACTATAAGCATACTACAAATGTTAGCATACTTATAATCTTCTGGAAAGTTATCAA
>ERZ773018.524-NODE-524-length-22458-cov-5.673704_pt1 | contig 22458 bp, 15 predicted proteins | sample MGYA00580840_ERZ773018 | MGnify/ENA primary metagenome ERZ773018 (study PRJEB29015, sample SAMEA2738125) | human oral metagenome | biome: human oral; feature: human-associated habitat; material: saliva | place: China | collected 2256 ... | reverse complement strand
ATGAATACTCGACAAACTGCGTTCTATAATAAGGACATTCAGTTGGGAATAATATATTCAACAATGATAAAGATAATAAGAGGTTTAGATATAACGGCTTTGGGGGTTAGTGTATTTAACCGCAAGTGGCAACCTGTCCATTTACAACAAGGAGAAATGGATGGGGCTTGTGCCGTATATTCTATGATGATGAACCTGCTTATACTAAAGGTTCTTACTCGTAATCAAGTTGTCAACTTGAATACAACATTTAAGGGAAATACCGCAAAAGGGAGACTCTTCAAAGAGTTCTTTGTGACAGAAGGACTGTGCCGTGATGGATTTTATTTTTCCGAAATAAAAGAAAAGCTATCCCACTCTTTTGCTATAGAGGTTACATCTTCGGCTCTTCAATATACAGCATCTTTATCAGACCAAACTTCTTTTGTAGAAGAACTTAGTACTGCAATAGATAACGACACGCCTTTGATAACCGCTCTGTCTTTTAAAGGTGGCGCACATGCTGTACTTGCTATTGGGTATGAAGAACAAAAAAACGTTGTCAAGAAAATATTCTGTTTAGACCCAAGCTATGCTATAAGTCCGACATCTTTCTGGAATGGTGTTATCATTCTTAATGAAGGAAAAGGGAAATATTGCCATCAGTATATTACAGACAAGGATGATTATAATGTCTTTGTCGATGAATCCTTGAAAATAAAACAAAAATAACGATATGAGCGAAGAATTACAACAGAAACTCCGTGACCAACTTTGGGAAGTTGCTAACAAACTGCGTGGCAATATGTCGGCAAGTGATTTCATGTATTTCACCCTTGGCTTTATCTTCTACAAGTATTTGTCGGAGAAGATAGAGAAACACGCCAATGATGCATTGGTGGATGATGAGGTCACGTTCAAGGAATTATGGGCAATGGAGAAAGATGCTGATATAGAAGAGCTACAGGAGAGCGTAAAGACCGAATGTATCGAAAACATTGGCTATTTCATAGAACCCAGCTTCTTATTCTCATCCGTTATTGAGAGTATTAAAAAGAAAGAAAATATCCTGCCGATACTTGAGCGTTCTTTGAAGCGTATTGAAGATAGTACTCTGGGGCAAGACAGTGAAGAGGACTTTGGCGGTTTGTTCTCAGACATAGACCTCGCCTCGCCTAAATTGGGAAAGACAGCCGATGATAAAAATACATTGGTCAGTAATGTACTTCTTGCCCTCGATGACATAGATTTTGGCGTAGAGGCTTCACAAGAGATTGATATTCTTGGCGATGCTTATGAGTATATGATTAGCCAGTTTGCCGCTGGTGCAGGAAAGAAAGCCGGTGAGTTTTACACTCCGCAGGAAGTTAGCCGTATCTTGGCTGAAATTGTAACCCTCGGCCATGCACGCCTTCGCAATGTTTATGATCCAACCTGCGGTAGCGGCTCGTTACTGCTCCGTGCAGCAAGTATAGGACATGCTAATGAGATATTCGGACAGGAGAAGAATCCCACAACCTACAATCTTGCTCGCATGAATATGCTCCTTCATGGCATCAAATTCAGAAACTTTCGTATAGAGAATGGCGACACACTCGAAGCCGATGCCTTTGGTGACACTCAGTTTGATGCAGTTGTTGCCAACCCTCCGTTCTCTGCTGAGTGGAGTGCTGCTGATAAGTTCAACAATGATGACCGTTTCAGCAAGGCAGGACGGCTTGCTCCACGCAAGACAGCTGATTATGCGTTCATCCTCCACATGCTTTATCACTTAAACGAGGGTGGAACTATGGCTTGCGTTGCTCCTCATGGTGTTCTCTTCCGTGGAAATGCTGAGGGGGTAATCCGCCGCTTCCTCATTGAGAAGAAAAACTATGTGGATGCTATCATCGGTCTACCTGCCAACATCTTCTATGGCACAAGCATCCCTACCTGTATTCTGGTGTTTAAGAAATGCCGTAAGGAAGACGACAGTATTCTCTTCATTGATGCCAGCAAGGATTTTGAGAAGATAAAGACACAGAACAAGCTCCGCCCACAGCATATACAGAAGATTGTTGACACCTACCGTGATCGCAAGGAGATTGAGAAATACAGCCACCTTGCCACCTTGGAGGAGATAGCCGAAAACGATTACAACCTCAACATTCCTCGTTATGTTGATACTTTCGAGGAGGAAGAACCTATTGACATCCATGCCGTAATGAAGGAAATCAAGAATCTGGAAGCCAAGCGTGCCGACCTTGACAAAGAAATTGAAGGTTATTTGAAAGAATTGGGAATAATGTAAAATATTGGGGCGAAAGTTATAATGTCAAAATAAGAAGTTATGGCGAAAGATAAGGAAAATACAAAACGACAATCAACTGAACTGGTCGCAAATTGCGACCTCATATTGGAGCTTCTATCAAGGACTTGGGTAAAAAGTGGTTCGGCTTTACTCTCATGCACGACATTGCAGCAACTGAACTTATCAAGAAAATTAAAGAATAATGACTATGGCAGAAAATAAAGATAAAAAAGTCCTCAATGTCCCAAATCTAAGATTCCCTGAGTTTGAGGGAGAGTGGGAGAAAAAACGTTTGGGGGATTTCACAGAACGTGTAAAGCGTAAAAATAAGTACAACTTATCGAAACTTCCTCTTACGATTTCTGCTAAATATGGTTTAGTAGATCAAATTACATTCTTCAACAAGATTGTAGCAAGCACAGATATGTCAAACTATTACTTGTTGAAAAAGGGGGAATTTGCTTATAATAAAAGTTATTCAAATGATTATCCGTGGGGTGCTATAAAAAGGTTAGATAACTATGAACAAGGGGTATTATCAGCTCTTTATATTTGTTTCACAACACAAGATAATGTTGAGTCAGATTTTATTCTACAATATTTTGAATCACCTAAATGGCACAAAAGTGTTTCTGAAATAGCAGTAGAAGGCGCACGAAATCATGGACTACTCAATATATCTGTTCAGGACTTTTTTCAAACATATCATTATCTTCCCAAGGAGAAAAAAGAACAAACAAAGATAGCCACTTTATTGCATTTGATAGACGAGCGCATTGCGACCCAAAACAAAATCATTGACAAGTTGCAATCCTTAATTAAGGGAATTAGAAATGATGTTTTTGGAAAACTTAGGAAAAGTGTTGGTTTTAATGCAATGATTGGCGATGTTCTTAGCTATGAACAACCACAATCATATCTTGTTGAAGATACTGAATATACAAATGAAGGAACTCCTGTACTAACAGCAAACAAAGCCTTTGTTTTGGGCTACACATCAGAAATAGAAGGAATATATGACAAGGGTGATTGCATCATATTCGATGATTTCACTCTTGATTGTAAATATGTTGATTTTTCTTTCAAGGTCAAATCTTCTGCCATAAAAATTCTAACGGCAAAGAATAAAGAACTTTTGCGCTATACATTTGAGTTTTTGAAATATCTTGATTTGTCTACAGAGGAGCATAAAAGACATTATATTACAGAAACGCAAAATCAAGAATTCATTTTGCCAACTGTGCAAATAGTCAGAACCATAGCCCATGCTTTTTATGCGTTATCATTATGGAAGGAAACTATTGTAAAGCAAAGATATGCGTTTGAAAAACAAAAACAATACCTACTTCGCCAGATGTTCATATAAACATCTGACGGAGCAAGTATTGCTTCTGCAAACTTAGACTTGTTAAAAGCCCATGCTCTACTGTTAGTCTTTTATCTATTGCGGACAACAGCCTTGCATATTGAAGTTGTTCCTTATATGTCGGACAGAAGACTTTGGCTTTACCATAATCTTTGAAATAAATATGAGGTATAGCCATACCAGTTTTGTAGGGCTCAAAGTTAAATACTTTCAGCATATAGTAAAGATATTGAAGCGAATAGCCTTCTTTAGCTCGTAAAATATTCAATGTTCCTGTTGCAGAGCATTTGCCCGTAACATACGATGTGCTTCCTACCCCCGAACCATCTTTGATAATATAGATTGCTTCATTTTCTGTATTATAATTGTCGAGGTAGCCAACGACGCCATTTGCACCATATACAGGATATGTACCATGCTCTGAAACATCACTTTCTTGTAGAGTTGAAGAACTACATGACAAGCAGTCTGACAAGCGAACATTGGCTTTGTTGTAGCGGACTATATTCTGTGCTATTCCCTTAATTAGGGATTGCAACTTGTCAATGATTTTGTTTTGGGTTGCGATACGCTCGTCTATTAAAGATAATAAGCCTGCAATTTTTCTTTGCTCATCTAAAGATGGAATAGAAATATAAACACTATTAACCAAATCACTACTTATATTTTGAACAACTCCACCTGCAGCTATTTTTTTATATTGCTTTTGTACAATGTCTGAAATTAAAAGATTACATAAATAATCTTTATTAAAATTCTGTTCATAGTCCCTTAATACAAACCAACCATCATGAATACATCCTTCAATTCCCATAATATAAGGCAGTCCATAACTCATAGAATTGGATAATATTAAATCTCCCACATATACATGTCGAGACTTTTTTGCACCCTCTTTTGTTATTTTTTCTTCTGTTGACGTAATAATACGCCCTGAAGTTGGCACATCACCTATTTTAACCCAGTTCACCCCTTCTTCATTATCTGTTGTAAGATATTCAATAATAGGTCGTGGAGAACTTCCTCGAAATAATCTAACCACATCCTTAAACCTACACTTTTTCCACTCTCCCTCAAACTCAGGGAATCTCAGATTTGGGACATTAGTTAATACGTTTCTCTAATTATTATGTACCTTTTCTATATTAAGGATTATATATGAAAACAAAAACTATTAGAGAAATTTCGTTGGCTTGGAAAAGAGACAAGCAACGCTACGTCAAGCAGTCCACATACGCTGCTTATGTGTTAGTTTTGGAAAATCACATACTTTCATCGTTTGGTGATTGTGATAGTCTTAGTGAAAAACTTGTACAAGAATTTGTGCTACAAAAACTTAATGCTAGTCTCAGCATTAAAACGGTGAAGGACATTCTCATTGTGTTGAAAATGGTGATGAAGTTCGGAGTAAAGAACGGTTGGATGAACTATTGCGAATGGGACATCAAGTATCCAACTACAGTAATCAATAAAGAAATGGAGGTGCTGACAGTGACACACCACAAAAAGATTCTCGATTTCATCAAGCAGAACTTTACATTTCGCAACCTTGGCATCTACATTAGTCTAACCACAGGCTTGCGGATTGGTGAGGTATGCGGCTTGAAATGGTCGGACATCAATACGGACAGCGGTATAATCACCGTAAACCGTACCATTGAGCGTATCTACGTCGTAGAAGGTGAGCGCAGGCACACAGAATTAGTCATCAACAGCCCAAAGACCAAGAACTCTTGCCGTGAGATACCAATGAACAAAGAACTCTTGGCTATGGTGAAACCACTAAAAAAGGTAGTAAATATTAATTTCTATGTGCTGACCAACGAAGAAAAACCTACTGAGCCACGAACTTATCGAAACTATTATCATCGGTTAATGAAGCATTTGAACATTCCTCGGCTGAAATATCACGGGCTTCGCCACAGTTTCGCCACACGCTGCATCGAAAGTAACTGTGACTATAAGACGGTTAGCGTGTTGCTCGGGCATGCGAACATCACTACAACTCTCAACCTCTATGTCCATCCCAATATGGAACAGAAGAAGCGTTGTATTACGCAGATGCTTAAATACCTCAGGAAGTAATTCTATTCTACATTTTTTGCGATAGTCAATTGTCAAACTCACCGTCAGCTCTTAAAAGACGGTGAGTTCTTTTGTCAGACGTATTAGTTCATGCAACAACGCCTTTACGCTTTTATCAGCCGTATAAACTCAAATCGGTCATTAGACCACAATGTTTCAGAAATTCTTTTTTGGGCTTCAGAATTTTGGAGTGATAAGGTTTGCCACTTAAGGTTAGGTTTCTGACGAAATGTCACACAGAGAAACGGAGGGACGGAGGATTATTAAAACAATGCAGCGAAAGTCACGGAGGTACCATCGGTGCGTGGAGCAAAGAAGGTTGATTGCCAAATTTGTTAGCAATTTATATACAAAGCATTTACCCCAAAATAGTTATCAAGAATCTGTACGCTATATCTCCGTCACTCTTTGTGCCATCGCACCTCCGTAATATTGCGTTTATCTCCGTTCCTTCCGTTTCTCTGTGTGTCATCGGCACCTCAGTAACATTACGTTACCTCCGTCCACTCCGTGACTCTGTGTGCCACTTTTTATAAGAGCTTTAGTTTATCATTCTATATTTTGGAAGCCCCCTCACCTTACTAACGCTCCGCACACTTGGTGCGAAGGCTTAGCACCACATGTGTGGAGGACCTATAACAATACAAGAATAGGAAAAACCTCAGTCGGTATGTGATGAATAGTGCGACATATAGGGAGAGAAAACTGAATATAAAGCATTCGTGAATGTCGACAAAATAGGAACATATTTGGCACTTATAGATTAAATAGGTGGAAACAAACTGTCGATAGTTCTGCTGTAAATGAAAAATACGATGCTTGGCGAGCATAAAGCGACAAAAAGGGAATATTTTTAATTGACTTAAGAAAGCGACATAAAAGACTGAATATCAGTTGAAAACAAATATTGATAAAAGTAAAGTGCGACAAAAAAGTGACAAGTTTTTGTACTTTTTGAAGCTAAAAAACGAAGAAAATAAGCATAACTATCTTATTATTAAACGTTTATAGCATGAGTAAAGCAAAAAACTAAGGAAAATAGCTTCCCTATTTGTCTCACTTTTCTTTGCTTACAAAACTACGTTATTACAGGCTGTAAGAACATGAAAAACGGAAAGGTGCGACAAAATAGGAAGAAAAACTCAGTCTACAAAAAGCAAAAAAATAAGCGCAACAATGCCATGAAAAAATGAAAACTCTACCCCATTAAAGGCGATAAATTCAAACACAAAATTTCGAGAAAGCCTACTAACAAAAAGAAAAGAATAAAGAGCAAAAGCAAATCGATATCAGACAAGATAATAAGAAAGAAAAATGAACATCCAACCTAAGCTGACATCAAGAGATAAATCATTATGCAAGAGTGGGGGAGAACTGATTATCAATCCGATAGCCGACTATAATATATTGAAACACAAATATATAAAAATATATTTACAGCTAATTTGCAGTACCCTAAAACACGTAAAAACCAAGCAATCGAACACAAAACTGACGGCAACAAAAAGAAGAAATCGATACAAAGTAGGCTACTCATCCGAATCGTTTTTCACACAAAACTGCGACGCGCAACCACCTCGTCTTCGCCAACAAAACTATAAAACAAATACAAAACCCGACTCCCAAACGCGCAGCCGCCAACCGAAATGCGCAACAAAAACCGCCCCCAGCACCCTAAAACGTATGTGCGACAAAAAGGGAGGTTGCGCCCAAAACCTTTGTTTAAAGTCTTCTTCCCCCACCGAGAAAATATATATTTTCTTAAAACAAAAACTCTCTTCATAACTTAGAATATCGTTATATAATCTTTATTAGATATTAGTAAGGGACCTTAAAGCCGTTGAACCTTAAATAGTTACACGCCTAATCTGCGACAAATTAGTAACTTAGCGGCGACAAATTAGTAAGTAGGATGCGACAAATTAGTAAGTATGGTGCGACATTTTAGTAGCTATTGGGGTGGGGTGGTCGACAACTTAGGAGGTTAGGTGCGACGAATAGGGAGGGAATCAGCCTTTGTTATGAAAAATATAAACAAATTCTTTCTTTTTGTAGCGAATCTTCCTTTCTTTTATTTCTTTTCCTGTGCGCCTTACATAAATAAACTTGTGATTCTCCGAATTTTGTCTTCTTTGTTTTATCTTATAAACTATTGTTTTGTTGATACTTACGAATTTGTCCCTAAACGTGCGAGACAAAAAGGGAAGATATTGCCCAACTTGCCACTCACAAGTTACCGACAAAATAGGAAGTTTGTAAAAATCCTTTACATTTATGTAGCCAGAATGTACATAATGAACAGAAGCCAGAATGACATAAAGACATAAGGGACTGAGTATGTAAAAGACAAAGTAACAGAGGAACGGAAGACATAATGACATAAAGACATAAGGGGCTGACTATGTAAAGATAAAGTAACAAAGAGGCAGAAGCCAGAATGCCATAATGGACAGAACTCATAATGACATAAGTAATAAAAGACATAGAAGTGCCCCTCCCCCCAGCCTCTCCCCCGTAGGGAGGGGAGTGAACACCGAGATACCCTTTGGGTTGTGGCAAGAAATAGTAAACGGAAACTAACAAATCCTCTTTGTCTTAAAAGCCTTCTTAAGCTTATAAGGCTTATTAGCACCATTCTTCCAATATAATATTCCAAGCTTTGTTTTTTTTCATTCTGTCTTTTCCCTGTTACTATGTCTTTACATACTTTGTCCATTATGTCCTTCTGTCTTCTGTTCCTCTGTTACTTTGTCTTTACATGGTCTGTCCCTTATGTCTTTATATCATTATGTCTTCTATTCCCTTGTCTTTGTATTACTTTGTTTTTTCTGTCTTTATTTGTCATTCTGTCTGAAAATGATTATCTTTGCAGTGAGTATATATAACACTGTTTTGTACTAATGAGGCGAGAGCTATAACCAACAATCACTGCGGTAGATGCTAATAGAATAAGGCTCTTGAAATCAATGACAAAACACATAGAAATACTTAGTTATATTGCTCATAACTATTACCGAGAATTTGAATATAACTAAAGCATATTAGACTAAATGAATATAAATTATGGGGTTGAATAACAGATTACAGATTGGCGATGTATCAAACAATGGTCAGGTAGAGATTGTTGATGAGGACAGATTATGTTATTTGGTTAGGTCAACAAGTAGAGGTGCCTCTGGTTTACGTACAATTTCAAAGAGTCTGTTGGAGGAATATGTAAACTATTGGAGTGAGCATTCAGATGCTACACCTGATTCTGCAAGGCAAGCATTGTCAGGGACCAGTGAGATAGATAAGTTTGAGTACGGCTATTCTTCTACGCTATCTGTTATGGCTCAAATGGTTCTTCAATCGACTCACAAAGTAAATAATAAAGTAAGTTGTCTTCCTCTCCAGCAAATTTTCTATGGTGCACCCGGCACAGGTAAGTCATTTACAATTAATCAGGAGATAAAGGGGGAGGATGTAATTCGTACTACGTTCCACCCAGATAGTGACTATTCGTCTTTTGTGGGAGCGTATAAGCCAACGACAAGAGAGGTAACGATGCGTGATTTGTCGGGAAATCCTGTTATTGAGCGTGGGCAGATACTAACGGAGGAAAAGATTGTCTATGAGTTTGTTCCACAGGCATTTCTCCAAGCATATATTGCAGCGTGGGAGAAGTATTCAAAGTGTGACGAAGGTAATCCACAGCGACAGTTCTTGGTGATAGAAGAGATTAATCGAGGAAATTGTGCTCAGGTGTTTGGCGACTTGTTCCAGCTCTTAGATCGCAACCATAGCGGTTTCTCAGACTATCCTGTGAAAGCAGATAGCGATATGCAGCGTTATTTGGTTAAAGCCTTTAAGGGGTTTTCTATTCCTCAAGCAGATGCTATCAATAGGCTTTATGGTGGTCGTGAAGTGGTGCGTGAGGTGTTGGAGGGTAAAATTCTCCTACTGCCAAATAATCTGTTCATTTGGGCAACGATGAACACCAGCGACCAGAGTTTGTTCCCGATAGATTCAGCCTTTAAGCGTCGTTGGGATTGGAGCTATATGCCAATATCGAATACAAAGAAAGGTTATGTCATTGATGTTGCGGGCAGTCGATATGATTGGTGGCAGTTCTTAGAGGAGATAAACGAGAAGATAGAGAACACGACTAATTCGGAGGATAAGAAGTTGGGCTACTTCTTCTGTAAGGCAAAGGACGGCATTATCAGTTCTGAGACGTTTGTGAGTAAGGTTGTCTTCTATCTGTGGAATGATGTGTTTAAAGACTACGAGTTTAGTGATGACATCTTTGCTGATACTATTGATGACGGAAAGCTATCGTTTGCAAAGTTCTATACTGAGGAGGGAGAGAGTATCAAGGTTAATACGGATAAGGTAAGGGTGTTCCTTACAAATTTAGGGTTGACACCACTTGAGGAAAGCGAAGAAGAATACAATGGACAGGCTGAGAGTACAGATGCCTCTGAAAACCTAAGGGCGACGTGGTCAGTGACAGAACGAAAGCGTTATGATTTTTGGCAGGCATTCTTAGCCTATGCACAAAAGAATGACGAGTTTAAGACTTACTTTGGAGGAACCAAGAAGGCTGGTAAGGATCATTGGAAAAATTTCTATGTATCTGGTGCTGATTTCTATATGTCTGTAGTTCTGAAACTTTGGGAGCGTGCTATTGCACTGCAAGTATATTTCGATAGAACCACAGATACTTATTATCATCTTGCTACGCAGAAAAAAGAGATTGAAGCAGAGATGGAAACAACGTATGAGTGGCGTGAGAATCCGGAAAAGAAATCAAGTACGATTGTAGAGCGGATAGACGATATAGATTTTGAGGATAAAGAACATTGGACTACTATTTTCGATCTTATTATTACACGAACACTTCGTATGCGTGAGGTCTTTGTTAAGTATTCAAAGCAGCAGTAGACACTCGTTATGCGAATCCTTATAGAAGAATATCAGTACGATGTCTCTAAGGTTAGGGACGTTCTCTATGGTATTGATGCCTTAGAGAATATGGAGGGTAGGGTGTCTATCCACTATGTAGGGTATTATTATAACACCCTACTCAAAGACTGTGTGTTTATTCTTCCGAAGGTATTGCTGAAGAATGTTGATGGTCAGGACCTCGTTTTAGGGAAGTATAAGCCAGAGGATATAGCCAACTTAGATACTTTCGACTCCAAAGAGCGTAGTTTTCTTTATAAATTTGCTGTGTGGATATATCGTGCCATTGTGGTCTATAAGAATGATAAGCGCAGCGACACAAGGATAGTATGCCATTCTCGCATAGCACAGATGGGTAATGGAGGTCGTCGGTTGAGTAACACCTACCTCGATATTCTCTTGTCGCTGATACAATTCAATCGTGACAACCAGAACTTTTTCTTCTTTGTTATAAAGAATCTGCATAGCGGACTAAACAAGATTAATTGGCAACGAACGATAGCAACGAAGATGGCTATTATTCAAGATGGGCAGGCAGTTTATCTAAATCCTGTTAATAAGCGTAGACAAGTAAACTTCGATGAAGAACTACTCATTATCTTCTTCTCTATCTTGAATTATATCGGTGACACCTATGGTTTCCCAAAAGATATCTGTTTTCAGTTCCCACTCATCACAGGTAAACGTTTTGAAACCTATCTCAATGGATTAGGCAAGACGCGATTGAGACAGATTAAGTATAAGTATTTCTCTGATAAAGCCCTGCAGCTATGGAATTTATGTTATGCATTCTTTAAGGAGGCACGGCAGATATCTGTTTCTACAGAACAGCGAGAATACCTGTTGGTAAAGAACTTCAACATTGTCTTTGAAGCCATTATTGACGAGTTGATAGGCGATAAGGAGCCGCCACGAGGACTGAAGGATCAAGATGACGGTAAGCGGGTAGACCATATTTATAGTTACCGTAATCTCACGAACAACGAGGAAGATAAACCGATTTATTATATTGGCGACAGTAAGTATTACAAGATAGGCAATCCAATTTCTGAGGAGTCTGTCTATAAGCAGTTTACTTACGCTCGTAACGTGATACAGTGGAATCTCAACCTCTTTTTAGATGAAAGAGATGAGGATGCCGCATTGCGCAAGAAACACCCAATATACAGGGACGAACTGACGGAGGGATATAACATCATTCCGAACTTCTTTATCAGTGCAAAGATGGACGAAAAGCTGTCGTATGCAGATAATGTTTCGGCTACTGACCGTAAGCAAAATGTCTTCCTCTCCCGTCATTTTGACAATCGACTCTTCGATCGCGATACGCTGTTAGTATATCATTACGACGTAAACTTCCTCTACGTTGTTTCGCTCTATGCGAGAGAAAATGCACACCAGAAGGCACAATGGAAGCAGAAGGTGCGTGAACTCTTTAGAGAGAAGATACAAGAAGCATTAAAAGAGAAATACGCCTTCTATGCGATGGCACCGAAGCCGGGAGTGAATCATGAGGAATATCTGCGTAGAAACTTTCAAGAATTGTTGGGCAAGGTGTTCCGACCTTTTGAAGATACACAATACCTCTCGTTGGCATTGGATAGTAAAGAAGATAATACAGCCTTGTTAGCTAAATTACAGCAAAACTATTATGTGGTGGCTTGTCCGTTAGGAACGAATCCTAAGACTGTTATGAGTGGAGTGGAGAAGAAAGATACTTCGTCAGCTGTTCAGGGTCGTCAGGGTGTGTTGATTGTGCATGATACCAAGCCTACAAATTTTTTATCTAACGGCAAACTTGCTATCGGAATCAAGCTGACTAAGGAGAGTATGGAGATAGTGGAAAACATTTCCAACATTGGTTATGTACTCTTTCATCATCGCAGCGATAACGGTCAGCATCTCTTTTCTGTTAAAGGATCGTGTGTTATAAAGGCTGCTGACGAGTTAGAAGCCGACCGCTACAAGAATGTAGCGGGTAAAGACTTATATGTCTCTGTAGACATCGATACAACCGAACTCTCCAGCGGTAACCTCCATGCATCAATGATTAAACCCGCATCAAAAGAAACAAGATATGATGCGCAGTTCGCAAGGCTGAGTGAACTAAAAGGGGGACAGAGTAACAGAAGGACGAGTTGACAAGTTGACGAGTTGACAAGTTACTTGTTAACCTGTCTACTTGTTAACCATGTTACTCTGTCTTCTTCGCAAGCAACTTGTTTACTCGTCTACTCGTTAACTCGTCAACTTGAAACACCTACTTCCGTGTAATTCTTGGCTGTACGTAGACCTCACCGATACCACGGTAGGCACCCATGACTGGTTTAGAGTCAGAGAAGCGGTTCCAGCCGTAAGAAGAGAAGGTTTGCTCAGAGGCAAGCTTCTGTGCTTCTTGGAAGACAAGGTTGCCTGCGTCATCAATCGCCAGCATAATGCTCTCCTGCGTACCATTGATGGCTGTTTCGTGCTCCTTACTGAAGTCGTCGGCAACGACTACGGAGATAAGGTATTCGTAAACACCTGTCTGCACCTCGTTCTTCGCAACCACCTTACCATTGGTCATCTTGAAGCCCTTACCGGGGATAAAGTCTACTAACCATGTGTACTTGTTGTCAACGATGAAGTTAGCCTTGTTAGTACCAGCTGCAGCCTCGATGCGGACATCAGAGGTTCTCTCAGACAATGTACGATCAGCGTTACGCATCTTTGCTGTCTGCTTGTATTCGCCAACGAAGTCAGCCAATGAAGCCTGAACCACCTTCAGTGAGTCAACCAAGCCCACAGCCTTAGCGATAACCCAACCAACACGTGCCTTACCTGTTGTGTTCTCAGTCACCTTCACGCCAACCTCGTTGCCGTTCTGCTCAACGGTAATCCAGTCGCCCGTAGTGACATAGGTAACAGGAACGTTAGCCGTAGCAATCAGCGTCTTCTGTACAGCCTTGTCGTCGGTGAAGATGTCCTCACCAGCAGGCAAACCGAAGGTGATACCCTCCTGCTGAACGTTAAGAGTAATAGAGTCGCCCTGTTGGTTTTTGATAACGAGGAGCGTGTTACGCGACTGTGGGCTGGTATTTGTCGCTGCCGTCAACATAAGTGTCTCAGCCTTCTTCGTAACCGTCAGCCACGTGTCCTGCGCATAAGCCTGAGCAGGTTCAGAAGCCATCTTCACCTCGTTGGTACCACCGACTACGTTAAACGCTGTCTGCGCCTTTACGACATTCAATCCCGCAGCGTATTCAGGCAGTTCGTTATCGTTGCTGCTGCATGCCGTTCCAAGAACGGCAGCTGCAACGAGCATGAATATTGAAATATACTTCTTCATAATTAATTAATTTTCTTCATGTACTGGATATTCGGCAATGTGAAGGCAAATACATAGTTGCCATCAGCATCGGTAACAGGCTGCAAGTCTTCGCCGTATGCTACACCGAAGAAGGAGTCAACGGTGTGACCTGTAATCTGTCCACTGTCTTCAGCTGTAGCTTGCTCCATGTCATCATCCCATATAAAGAACAAGCTACCCTGACCTTCACCAAAGAGTTTACCCTCCTTCTGAGATGCTGGAATCAACAAGATACCTGCTGGATACTTATAGGTTGGGTCGGTCACTGGCTGTCCTGGGAGTTCCAGACGTCCCGTTGCTGGGTCGTAAGTCAGGAGCAACTCATAGTTGACATTATTAATATTCAACTTACCCTTCAGTGTGTTGGCAACAGAACCCATCTCCAAGGTAAGCTTGATACGCTTACGCAGGTTAGTCTTCAACTGCCATTCGCCAACCCAGAAGTCAATGCTCTTATGAGTCTTTGGCAAGAACTGAATGATTTTAAGGTCGCCTTCTGTCAACGAGTGATCAGCATCATTCCATGTGAAGTGCTGATACTGCTTGTTACCGATGACAATAGGTTCACGGAGTACGATACCGGTATTGGTTGTACAATAAGGCGTCTCCCACTTCTTATCGCCCAAGGTAACAGTAAGGCGTCTTACCTCTTGTGTGAGTGTTCCCTGTCCTAAGGTGTCATTACCCAAGACAAAGTCGTAGGTCTCGACATTCATACCTTCCATTACCGTCACAAGGCCGAGCATATACTCTTCCCAGTTAGTACCCTTTGGCAGACGAGTGAGCACCATCTCATTCTGCCACTTACGTCCTTTCAGGAAGATACTATCGTTAGTAGCACGGAGGATAGAGAACTCATAGTCGCCCTGCGCACCGTCAGGACTACCCAACCAAGTCTCAGCTAATGGGTGAATCACTGAGTTATACTCATTGAACGACAAGGTAGGACCCAAGTCTTTCACTACATCGTAGCCCGAAGTAGCCTTTGCCTCAACATCCTTCACATCGCCCATAGCGGTAACATGACCGTTCTTGAACTTCAGCAACAGCGTATAACCACCGTAGCTATAGTTCTTTCCCGTATAATACTGCATTACCCAACCATCCTCTGACGACTCTAAAAGTGCCTTATAATCAGCAACCTTCTTCTCTATTCGTTCAGCCGCAGGGAGGTCGAAAGTGGTCTTATCGTCATGCAGACACGATTGCAAAGAAAGTGTCAGTACGATAGACATGAATAGCAAATATACCTTTTTCATTTGCGTACTTATTTACTTTTATAAGGTTCTGAGCTTAGTACGTGAGCTAATGCTCAGCCTAAGTCAAAAACCCTTGTTTATTTTATTTATTGATAATATGCACACTCACGGCTCTGTTAGTTGAGCGTGTTCAAATCGAGTGTACCAATCTTTCCACCTCTTCTGAGGATTGCAGTGCGCAACACTTCGATATCAACATTCCAAGAGTTACGCATATATTCGCGAATCATCTTGAGCTTTCTGTTGATAATGCTACCGCCCTTGCTGCCTGCATTCTTCATGATTGTGTTCCAATCCTCTGGCGTACTGGTCACATAGATAGAATAAGCCTCAGCAAAGTCCTCAGCAGGGTTCTCCATAGAGTAAGCCGAAACGAAACCCATGCTCTGCGCTTTCTTGTCTGGAGTAGAAGTCCAGTTACCACTTACGTAGTCAGAACGTGAGATGTTATCATACGACTCATCGTAAGGCTTCTTCTGATTAAGAATGTGCATGAACTCATGGTGCATCGTGTGGAAGTAGTAGTTATTCATACTACCATAATCCTTCAACTGCTCATCAGTAAGTGCGTTAACCTTACCTAATCTTACCTTATAACCACCCTCAGCACTACCGATCACCTCTGTACGATAACGTGTGTAACCCGGAGTACCAGTGACAAGGATGATACGTGGCGCATTCTCCTTAATAAAGTCAAGACCAACGGTCTCGGCATAAGCGTCAAACCACATGTACTTTGTGAGGATAGCAAGCTTAACAGTCTTTGCAGAGTCGGCAGGAACGAAGTTGTAAGCCTGCTCGGTCTCCTCTGTCTTCAGACGATACTGGAACTCTATATTATAAGGCATGGTGTAATTCTTATACAACCACTGGTCAAAGGCATTGCGCTCCACAGCCTTCGTTGAGAAGATAGAGTCACCGCTTATCTTGTCATCACTACATGAAGACAAGATTGCGCCACAGCTGACGATAGCGATTGCAACCAAATATAAATACTTTTTCATAACGTCTCGTTTTAATTATTACGTGGGTTAGGTGTCACACCAGCTGATATTACGTCCTGTGGCAACTGAATTGCTAAACGTGGGTCGCCAACCTTCATAGAGTCAGTTACGGCAGTAACAGCCGACTGCACATCAACCTTTCTACGATACATTGTGATACCATAACGTTTAACATCCTGCAAACGGAAACCTTCATGGATGGTTACCAATCGCTTTAACTGTAAGAGACACTGCAAGAGAGGTTCCTGTGTAGTAGCCTCAACTGCAAACAATGGATTCAGCTTCTTCTTTGGTGTTGGTTTTGTTGATGTGTAGTAAGCCATCGAACCATAGAAGTCCTGAATGTCTGTCATTGTGAGTTGCTTTCTGTTCTTAGAGAAGACTGTCAACTCGGTGTTGATGTCTTTCAATGCCTTGTCATACTGACCTAAGAGGGCGTAAGCCTCAGCACGCTCAAGCAGTGTAATGTCTGTGCTGAACACAGCATACTCACCGTAAGGAATACCAATCTCCGCTGTTGCATCAATCACCTTAGGTACGTAAGGAAGTTTGCGCAAGCAATACTTTGATACACCATTATTATAAAGGACGGTATAGTTAAGCGTTGAACCGCTGTCACCCCATGGACCCGGAGCCTGCAAGGTTTCGTTCTTGCTAATCAATTCGCCATGCGCATACTTGCTACCAGCCTGAATAGGAATACTGATAACACCCCACTGTGAAGGAACTGGCAACAACATGATGTTTGCCGTGTTGCTTGCGTTCACAAAGGCGTTTGGCTGTACGTTACCACTTGGACCTAAGCGGTTCCATTCTGCCCAGTTGCGGAGAATGTCTGCTGGCTGATCGCCCAATACCATGTTAGCAAACTTCACAGCCTTGTCATATTGCTGTGCATAGAGATAGAAGCGCGTTGCGAAAGCGTAAGCTGCCTGCTTGGTGAAGTGGAACTTTGGCTTCGCATACTTTGTACCGACAAGGGCAATACCCTTCAGCATATCTGCCTCAATCTTCTGATAAAGCTCAGCCAATGTGCCACGCTCCATCAATCGACCAACAACCTTCTCTGGCTCTGTTGGATAAGGCAAACCCAACTCTTTGGCAGCCGTAGTCTTGTCGTAAGCCTGACAGAAGACAGTTGACAACTGGAACATTGAGAACGCTCTGCAAAGCAAAGCCTCGCCCAACTGCTCCTCATACTCCTCTGGGTTAGAAACTGTATTCATGTAAGCAATCGCCTCGTTACAAGCTGAGATAGCCGCATAATGCGCTGACCAAAGCTGATAAGGGGTCTCCGTATTGCTTACGTCGTCAATATCTTTCCACTGATAAGCCTGCTCTTGGAATCTGTCGAACGCACTCCATGTACTATGTAGTTGCTCGTCAGTATTGTCCGAATACATTTCAGTGAGGTAAGCTGGGTGTGCTTGTGGATAAGCGCTTACCAACAACTGGCTCACTTCCGTAGGGTTCTTGAGGTCCATGCGGCTGTCTGGATACTTGTTAAGGAAATCGTTACACGATGTAAGTGCAAGCGAAATCGCAGCCACTGGCAAGTATATAATATATTTTTTGACTTTCATCTTCGTATGTTTTAAAGTCCGAGTTTTACTGTTAGCGTAAATTGTTTTGGCATTGGCGATGCAACACCACCCACGTTATAGAACTCTGGGTCCTGACCATTGAGTCGCTTGTCAGCATAGAGAAGGAAGAGGTTGGTAGCCTGAAGCTTCAACGACGCATTCTTAATCATGCTGTTCTGGAACATCTGTGCAGGGAAGTCATAGCCCAAAGAAATCTCTTTGAGGCGGATGAAGTCGCCCTTTGCAATACGTGCATCGCTGTAGTTATAAGCGTTGTAGCCCAAGCGAACATTGGTGTTTGCCATGTACTGGCTCTTTGAAAGAATACCGGGAACATTGGTTTCTTTCTCCTCACCTGCTGCCATCCAACGGTTCTTGAATGCGTTGGTCATTGAAACGAGGTCGTTATAACGTGCACGGAACTTAGGATCAAGGCGTACTACGTTGCCAAAGGCATAAGTGAAGAATACATTCAGACGGAAACCATGATAGCTAAACATATTGCCCACAGAACCCGTATGGGTTGGATCAGTTGGACCTTCATACTTCAAGAAGTCGGTCTTTGTACGCTCTTGGAAGTTGATATCATCGGTTGTCACCTGTCCCTTCTCATTGAGAACCATTGGCATACCCTCGCTGTTCAAGCCCACGAATGGGATTGAGAACAAGGCACGAGCAGGATAACCCTTCTTAGCAAAACCATTACCGCTTACTAAGCTCATCACGTTTCCTTGGTTGAAAAGCTTTGTAATCTCGGTTGTTGCGTATGAATAGATGAAGCTGGTTGTCCAAGAGAAGTTCTTCTTCTTGATATTTACAGAAGAAATACTCAACTCAAGACCATTAGAATTCATCTCGGCAACGTTGGCTGCACGGATAATCTCACCACCCAAACCAGCGGTAATCATCGGACCAATTTCGTCGAAGTTTCTACGTGTATAATAGTCGAAGGTAACACCTAAGCGGTTGTTCCACAGTGAAGCATCGAAACCAAGGTTCAACTCGTTCTTCTTCTCGTAGGTAAGGGTTGAGTTTGCTAACTCGCTCAGTTCAAGCTGTGGCTCCTGATCCTCTGCAAAGAGACGGAAAGGAGTTGAAGCGGTGATGATAGCGGTTGAGTTGCTATAAGAAGCGTCTGGAGGTGTACCCGTAAGACTGTAAGAGGCACGCAAGGTAAGTTTATTCAATGGAGAGAGCTTGTTAAACCAGTTCTCCTCATGTACGTTCCATGCACCAGACACGTTCCATGTTGGCATCCAGCGTGCGCTTGAGTTACGACCCATCTGGTTTGAACCCTCATAACGAAGTGTACCATTGAAGACGTAACGACCCTGATAGCTGTAAGTTGTGTTACCATAGAAAGCTACACTGCGTGAATTGGTTGGGTTAATGGTATAATAAGTATTACCCGACTCTACGGCACGCTTGAAATACTGATAGATATAGAATGGCACCATACCTGCATCATAACGCAGACCAGCACCCTCGAAGGCATTGCGCTGACGTTCGATGCTCTTCAACTCCATACCACCAAAGAGGTTTACGATATGCTTATCAGCAAAGGTGCGGCTATAGTTAGCGGTTGCACGAATGTCATAATCGCTCATGCGGTTGTCGCCCTTATGATACAAACCACCGTATGGCAATACGGTCATTGGCAATACGTAAGGGTTATTAGGGTCTTTATAAAGATACTTGTTGGCATCGCGGATAATTCCGTTTGACATCGCACGATAAGCCAATGCCTGATTAGAATTGTCCTTTACAAAATGCTCTTGCGTAGAAGTCATATACTTGAATGCACCCAAGAGTGACAGTTCAAGACCCTTGATAGGCTTATACTTCAATTCCAATTGGAAACGAGCATCAAGCGTATTGAGGTCGATGTAGTTGTTATTCAACTCATTGAAGATGTTGAATGGTGCATAATTCGCTACGTAGGTTGCTGATGGGTCAAGTACACGTGAGGTGTTGCTTGCGTAGGAATAAGGGTTGATATCGAAATCACGCTTCACCTCACCACCTACAACGTCAACGTCCTGACCAAGTGTTCCCGGTGCACGCTGCTTACGATAAGCCGCACCACCAATGAGGTTCAACGACAGTTTGTCTGTCAATTGCTGTGTGAGGTTTACGTTGAGGGTATAACGATTTACGTTACTCTGCTTATACCATCCCGGGTCTAACAATGCACTGAACGATGCATAGTAGTTTGACTTCTGTGTACCACCGCTCAAACTGATAGAGTGGCTCTGCATAATGTTTGATGAGAACAACTCCTTAAACCAGTTGGTATTGCGGAACTCTGCACGCTGGAGATAGCGGTTGCGTGCCTCTGTGGTGTTCTCCAAAGCAAACTGACCAGTGTTCGCATTGTACTTGTTTATCAACTCGTACATCTTACCATAGACACCATACTCGCTACCATTGAGCACGTCAGAGAAGTTCAACCAGCCCTTATCTGCCAACTCTCTATAAATACCCATCTGTTCCTTTGAGTCGAGGATATCGAAGTTGCTGTAAGAGGGAACAAGACGAGTAGTGAACTCACCGGTATAGCTGATGTGTGCCTGTCCCTGCTTACCTTTCTTGGTAGTAACAACAATCACACCTGCCATCGCACGCGCACCATAGATAGAGGTTGCCGAACCGTCCTTCAAAATCTGGAAACTCTCGATATCGTCGGCATTAAGACCTGCAATTGCTGAAGAGATAAGGGTCTCAGGATTACCCGATGCTAAGTCGTCTGCACCTACATTGGCTGCATCTTCCATGATGACACCATCCACAACCCAAAGCGGCTTACTGCTACCATAGATAGAGGTGGCTCCACGAATACGAATCTTTGGTGACGTACCGAAGGTTCCGCTGACATTCTGAACAGACACACCCGCTGCCTGACCTTCAAGCGAACGGCTGATATCTGCCACACCACTCAGGCGTGCCTTCTCAGCATCAACCTTGTCCGTTGCACCCGTAAACAAACGACGGTCGGTGCGGGTAAGACCCGTAACAACAACCTCGTTCAGCGTCTGAGTGCTTGACTTGAGCACCACCTTCATGTCGGTAGTACCCTTCAGTGTCTGCGACGCCATACCGATGTAACCAACGGTAATCTGAGGGTTAGCGACGTCAGTGGTAAGCGAGAACTTACCATCAACATCGGTTACTGCACCCGACTTGGTGCCCACTACCATAATGGTAGCACCGATAACGGGTTCGTTATCTTCGGCAGCCACTACGGTACCCGAGATTTTAGTTTGTGCCAATGCTGCGTTTATACACATAAACAGCATGGCAAAACACATTAGTAACTTTTTACTCATAAACTTTTTGTTATATTTAGTCTGATATTATTTAATGCGGTTATTAAAACTCTTTTCTATCCTATTAAAGGACAAACGAAAACGCTCTCTTGCGTCTTTCACTCTTAGCCATTATACAAAGTCATAGTATAAAACATCTATAATTTTAACAAACTTACAATACATACATATTATATTAAGTTGCAAATTTAGCAAAAAATATTCAAAAAACAAGTTATTACAACATTTATGACACATTTGCACATAATTAACAGTGTGGGGAGAGTACGCCACACGGAGAAAAGGAGAGTACGAAGGCTGATTAATTTCTTTATCCTCTCACAGATAGCACAGATAAACGGAGTCCATAGGACGCACAGAAACCTAAAGGTTATTGATAACACAGAACCTTAAAACACAAATTCAGCACAAGCAACTTGTCAACTCGTTTACTCGTAACTCGTTCACTATAACTCTGTGAGTTCTCCGACCTTTAGGTCTCTGAGTGTTTCAGTGTGCAAAAAGGAAATCAGTTCTTTCTGTTCCTCTGTGTCATCTGTGAGAGAATGCTGTGAGAGAGTAGCTCTTTATTTTCTCACAGATAGCACAGATAGACAGAGTCCATAGGACGCACAGAAACCTCCCCCGACCCCTCCAAAGGAGGGGAGTGCCTGGCGGATAAAGGTTTGAAGAGTAACCCCATTGCATATTGGTTGATTTGGATTTAAATTCTCACCCCGTTAGGCAACTCCCCTCCTTTGGAGGGGTTGGGGGAGGTTAATTTATATTAAATCTTAATAGGCTAATGCAATAAAATGAGTAGATGTATTCTTAAATTTGTTATCTTTGTAGCTAATATAAAAGCATAGTCTATGATAAAAAATATATTTACTCCTTTTCTTTTCACATTACTGCTCTCAGTAGGCTTCACCGCTCCGGTGCAAGCGCGTGCAGCAATTGATTTGATTGACTTCGATACGCAGACAATTTCAATCTCAGTTGTTGGCAACGTGTTGCACGTAGTTGGTGCTGAGGACGAACAATTGGCAGTGTATAATGTGACAGGTGTACGTGTGATGAGCGTGAAGGTTGACGGCAGCGATAAGCACTATACGCTCAACCTCCCGAAGGGATGCTATATCGTTAAGGTGGGCAATGTAGTCCGCAAGGTATCTATTCGTTAAAGAGCCGTTTAGCTCTTGACAATCTAAGCCTTTTCCTGAAAGAGTAGTGACTCCCCTCGATGAAGCTGAAGTGATTCGCCAGTTGGCGAGTCCCGAAGGAAGACAGA
>ERZ773018.521-NODE-521-length-22603-cov-4.092558_pt1 | contig 22603 bp, 17 predicted proteins | sample MGYA00580840_ERZ773018 | MGnify/ENA primary metagenome ERZ773018 (study PRJEB29015, sample SAMEA2738125) | human oral metagenome | biome: human oral; feature: human-associated habitat; material: saliva | place: China | collected 2256 ... | reverse complement strand
CTCCAAAATTTCCCCGGAGTGGTTTTCAAACCTAAAACTGGGTTTGAAGTATAGGGTAACTATTATGGAAAGAGAGGTAAGTATGCACGCTGAAGTACAAGACCACTTCACAGGTCTACTAAAGTGGCTATTATCTCCTGAAGTTCTGTCACAGATTGGGCTATACTTCGGTATTGGAGCATCTATTATCGGTTTTTCTACAAGAGCCTTTAAAAAGTTATGGGCAAGATTGGAGGCTAAGCAGAATGAAGAGATCGAAGGGATCAAAAATTCTATTAGAGCATTGACCATAAGCGTTGATGAGATGCGAAAGACGCAAGAACTGGACTTTCTGCGATTACAAATAATTACAGGGATCCATTCTGGGCGTCTATCCAATAACGAGATACTGATGATGTATGATACATACTCACGAAAGGGTGGTAACTCGTATGTCAGTCGTATAGTTAACGATTATGTTGACGAGAATAATATCAAGGAAGAAGGAAAACGTAATGCTAGAAAACGTAATTAATTTGTTGCTCGCACTTAGTGTACTATTACCAATCGTAATCGAGTTGGTTAAATACATTGGAGCGTTGACTAACAACAAGAAAGTTTTGACTCTTGCGGAACGTGCGATGATTATCGTTTCTTCACTTGATTCCTTAGGTATTGCAAATGAAGCTAAGAAACAAGAAGCTCTTGGTAAACTTACAAACTTCGCTAACGAGGTTGGTATTAATTTATCAATTACACAAGCAGAAGATTATGTTGAGAGCGCTGTCCAAGCTTTGCGCAGACTTCAGGGTGAAGTGAAGCCAAAATCGGAGGTGTCTAACAATGCCCCGAAGAAGAAATGAAACGGACGACATCCGTCAAGCTTTAACTCCAGAAGGAAGAATGCTAAAGCTAACAAAAAAGGCATTCGATCTGGCAGAAAGACAACTAGACGATGGTACTATCGCGCCAAGTACGTTGAACGCGTTACTCAAGTACGGTACCGTCGAGAATGAACTCCAGTTGGAGAGTTTGAGAACGAAGAACAAACTAGATAGTTCTCGCGTCTCATTAATCGATAGCGAAGTGAAAGGAAAGGGTGATAGCCAGGAAGTTATAAACGCTATCCGTGGTTATATGCCGTCAGAGGAATTGTGATGAGTGATAGAAGTATGTTTGAAGATCTTTCTTACAAGAAACTATTAACCTTAGACAGCTTTGGAGATCGACTCAATTACCTATCGTTATTCAAACGTGGGTATAGATCACCAAGACACATGTCAAATCCATTCTATAAGTCTCGGATTTGGCGTGATCTACGAGAAGAAATCATAGCACGAGATCTAGGATACGATCTTGGAGTACCCGGTATTCAAATACCAAGAAAGGAAGATATTATCGTCCACCATATGATTCCTATCGAGGAAGACGACATATTGGAATGGCGAGAAGACATCTTACTTAATCCCGATTTTCTAATAACAACTTCTAGAACCACCCATAACATAATCCACTACGGTGATAGATCCCAATCTGTACTTATCGAACGCCAACCAGGAGATACTAAATTATGGTGAGGTAAGTATATGTCTAAAATTTTAGACGATGTTAAAACAACATTGGATTTTGCCTCCGAAGAAGATACAGGATTTGACTCTAGATTACTTCTAGAGATCGATGGAGCATTAGGTACATTATCACAACTTACAAATGTCCATCCAGAAGTTGAAGTAACAAAAGAAACCGAATGGGATCAATTGTTACATTCTTCCGATAAACATTTATTGAGATTAGTTAAGCAATTTATCTACATCTCTGTGAGACTTGTATTCGATCCTCCTGCAGGTTCTGTATTAACAACCTTAACGACCAGTCTAAACAACTTGTCGCATAGGATTATTATTCAGAAGGAGGTATACAATGCAAAACCAGAATGAATTGGTTTCAGTAGATTCTTCTTCAGATTTTATCGAACACTTTGGTGTGAAAGGTATGAAATGGGGTTTTAGAAAACGTCGTAACGCTAAAGCTAGTGATCGACGTCGAGCAAAAAACTCGGCTAAGACCCATGCAAAATGGAAAAAGAAATATCAGAACCGGGCATCTATGACCGACAAAGATATTCGTAGAGCGACTGAAAGATTGCGGTTAGAAAACGACTTTGCAGAACAAATCAAACGTAGCAGACAAGTTACTATGAAACCTGCTAATAAAGACAGTTTCTTCCGTGATATCGCTAAGTCTGTTGCTGGTTCCGCTACTCAAAGTACTGTTAAGAAATCTATTGATTATGGATTTAAAAACATTATTGATAAATAGAAGAATTAAGTAAAGGGAGTTAATTTTTGGTACTTTCGAACAAAGCATATCCGGAAGAGTACATGAAGTTTAAGGAGCAAGTTCTTAGAGGTGAAATTCCGGTCAATCGGATGGTATCACTGGAAATGAACCGTATCGATTTCTTAATCGAGTCACCGGATTATTACTATGATAGTAAAGCGATTGAGGGCTTTGTAAGATTTTGCGAAAATGAAATGACCCTCACCGACGGTAGTGACGTAACTCTTCTGCCGTCGTTTAAACTATGGGCCGAATGTGCCCTCGCATGGTTTTACATCTCAGAAGACAAAGTTTACAATCCTAAACTAGGTAAATGGGAGATAAAATCAAAATTTAAGCGACTTGTCAATAAACAATTTCTAATTGTCGGACGGGGAGCCGCGAAGTCTATGTATTCTACGTACATGCAAGCTTACATGTTACTAATAGATACTGCAACAACACACCAAATCGTCTGTGCACCTACAATGAAACAGGCCGAGGAAATTATGGGTCCATTTAGAACGGCCTTGAGTCGAGCTAAGGGTCCAATGATTCGGTACATGGTTCAAGGATCTAAGATGACTGGGAATCTCACCCAGAAACAGTTGCTAGCATCAACCAAGAAAGGTGTGGAGAACTTCGCAACAAATAGTTTGTTAGAGATTCGCCCAATGTCGGTCGATAAACTTCAAGGATTACGTTGTAAGTATGCAGCGGTTGACGAATGGTTATCCGGTGAAGTTCGCGATAATGTTATCGGTGCGATCGAACAGGGTGCATCTAAGAACGACAACTACCTAATCATAGCCACATCGTCAGAAGGTACGGCCCGGGACGGTGTTGGTGATACAATCAAAATGGAGCTAACTGACATACTTGAAGGTCGGTATTTCAACCCTCACGTATCAATCTGGTACTATAGACTTGATGACGTTCGTGAGGTAGCACACCCAGAAACATGGCTTAAGGCCAATCCAAACCTGGGAGCAACTGTTAGCTACGAGACTTATCGACGAGAAGTGGAACGAGCAGAGACTCAACCATCAACTCGTGCTGATACTCTGGCTAAACGTTTCGGAATACCGGTTGAGGGATACACTTACTTCTTCGTTTACGAAGAGACTATTCCGCATAGACCTCAAAACTTCGATGGATTGGAATGTGCAATGGGAGGAGACCTTTCTCAAGGTGATGACTTCTGTGCATTTACATTCTTATTCCCATTGGGTCGTGGTAGATTTGGTGTTAAGACCAGATCTTATGTATGTGAGTCTAAGCTTAAGAAACTGACTTCTGCCATGCGCAATAAGTACGACACTTTCATTGATGAAGGTACACTTATTGTCATGCCGGACGTTGTATTAGATATGAATAAGGTATATGACGATCTAACAAACTTTATTTATAGACATAACTACGTTGTTTACTCATTTGGTTTCGACCCATATAATGCTCGAGAATTTGTTGAGCGTTGGTCTAGAGATAACGGTGAGTATGGCGTAGAAAAGATTATCCAAGGATCTCGTACAGAGTCTGTACCTATGGGTGAGTTGAAGAACTTAGCTATGGAACGTCAATTAATATTTGACGAAGAGCTCATGAAGTTTGCAATGGGTAATGCTGTTGCTATTCAGGATAATAACGGTAACTACAAGTTATCGAAACGAAGATCTGACGAAAAGATCGATAACGTAGCCGCACTGATCGACGCATGGGTAGCGTTTAAACGCAACATGGATCTATACGCGGCTTAGAGAGGCCAATATGAGTATTTTTACCGATGGATTGACTCATGCTTGGGCTATGTTTTCACGAACACAATCCTCCTCAAATCTTGTTGAGACTGACGAACCATTTCAATTGTCTTTGGAACCCCGTGCATTGAGTCCTAACACTTCTATTCCGGGTCGTTCCTTTAGTCGTTCGTCGATTGCATCAATGATCTTTAACCGTATTGCTATGGATGCTGCTATGGTTAAATTCCAACATGTCAAGTTGGCTCCCGATGGTGAGAACCAAGAGGTGCAAAAGAACTCGGCGTTGCAGAGACTGTTTGATGTCGAAATGAACCTCGACCAATCATCAACAGACTTCTTTCACGATTTAGTGTATTCACTATTCGATGATGGAGTAGTAGCAGCAATTCCGTTGGAAGCAACCGTAGATCCATCTAAATCCGATTCATATGACATCAAGTCTATGCGTGTTGGTAAGATTCTAGAATGGTATCCGACAAAGATACGTGTTAAAATTTATAACGAGGAAAAAGGAAACTTCTCTGAGATTATTGTACCAAAGAAAATGTGTGCAATTATCGAGAATCCTTTGGCAAACATCGTAGGTTCTGAAAACCCAACGATGGCTCGTTTATTACAGAAGTTAGCTGTTTTAGATGCTCATGACCGAGAGGCTATTGCTAATAAGTGGAACATGATTCTACAATTACCAGTACCTGTCCGTAATGACATCAAGCGTAAAGAAGCCGACGCTCGTATTCAAGATATTGAAGAACAGTTATCGAAATCTTCAACTGGCATTGCATATGTTGCAGCCGACGAAAAGATTACTCAGTTAAATAGACCAATCAACACCAACCTTATGGAAGAGATTAAATACTTAACTGAAGAATTACTTTCACAAATTGGTTTGACCAAAGCAGTATTTGACGGTACCGCTAATGCTGAACAAATGCAAAACTATTATACACGTACGATTGATCCAATTGTAACGCGTATTCAAGAAGAGTTCCAACGAAAATTTATCACAAAGACTGGGTATACGCAAGGACACCGGATTGTTACTTATAACGATCCATTCAAGCTTGTTCCGACAAGTCAACTTGCGACAATTGGCGATTCATTGCTTCGTAACCGTATTCTTACTTCAAATGAGTTTCGTGCGGTTATCGGTTATGGTCCAATCGCGGATCCTATGGCCGATCAATTGTATAATCCAAACATTGCTGATAATAATCAAGATGTTTCTGTACCTGGGTCGGTCGCGTCCCCTGAAGAAGGTCAAGGTATGGATCCCTCACAAATGGATCCTGACGGCTATCAACAATACCTAGACTACATTCAAAATGGCGGCGAATAATTGATGGAGGTTAATCGTATAATGGGAAAACATCCTAAGTATGATTTCGCGGGTTACGTAACCCGAAATGACATGCGTTGTACAGACGGTGTCACCATCCGTCATGGAGCCTTCAGAGAAAATGATGGTAAGCGAGTACCTCTGGTTTGGTCACACGACCCGAGCACTCCAGAAAACATCATTGGACATGTTGAGCTACAACATGCGGATGAAGGTGTTTACGGCCGAGGATATTTTAATAATAGCCCAAAAGCCCAAAACGCCAAGGAACTTGTACAACATGGTGATATCATGCATATGTCTATTGGGGCTAACCGTATTAAGCGGACTCCAGCAAATGACGTAATTCATGGTAACATCTATGAAGTATCGCTAGTGCTCGCAGGAGCAAATCCTGGAGCAGTCATCACTGAAGTGTTACAGCACTCAGAGAACCCAGACGAAGGAGAAGTTATTTTAATGGAAAGTAACGAACTTATTCACTCAGCAAGCGACGTCTTGGTTGGTAATGATCGTGTAAGTCTATTCGACCGTATCCAACACGCTGACGAAGGAACTGAGAGCGAAGTTCTTGATGAAGTTTTAGGAACTTTGAACGAAGACCAACAAGAAGCAGTAGCTATCTTGACTGAAGCTGCAGCAAATGCTGCCCTCGAAGCACATGAAGCATCTGTTGCCGAAGAATTTGATGACGCAGTAGACGCTCGTGTTGACGAAATTCTTGAAGAAATCGCAGCAGAAGCTGACGAAGAAGATGACGATGATGAAATCGAACAATCTGACAATGGAGGAACTTTGATGCACTACAACGCATTTGAACAAAACACAAACAACAATGAAGAGATCCGTCACTCGTTGACTGAAGCAATGCAAACTGCCCAAAGCCGTGGTCTCAAACTAAGTAACATTCTTGCTGAAGTTGAAGGTGGAGATGTTCTTAAACACTCTATGAACAACATCGATAAGTTGTTCCCTGACCATCAACTTCAAGGTGGAGTACAAGTAATCTACTCACCAAACACTGCGACAGAACATATCTTGTCTCGTGTGACTAAAGTGCCTACAGCATTTGTTAAGTCTATCATGACTGACTTGTCTGACCTTACTGACGAACAACTTCGTGCTAAAGGTTACATCAAAGGAACTGAAAAGAAAGAACAAATCATTTCATTCCTTTCTCGTAAAACAGACCCACAAACAATCTATAAAAAACAATCAATCGACCGTGACGATGCTATCGATATCGGCCAACAATTGAACGTTGCAGCTTTCTTCAACCAAGAAATGCGCATTAAGTTGAATGACGAAATTGCACAAGCAATCCTTGTATCTGACGGACGTGCTACTGGCGACGCTGCTAAGATCAAAGAAGATAAGATCCGCCCTATCACTAAGGACGAAGACTTCTACACAATCAAAGCTGATTACAACCCAGACATGCTTCTTGACTTGTTCGAAACAGTTGCAACTGAGAAAACTAAGATGCTTGGTTCAGGAACTCCATCACTTTACGTGAATCCTTTGTTCTTGACTAAACTTCGTTTCCTCCGCAACAAGAACGAACAATGGGTATTCGGTGGACAACAACCTGCTACTAAAGAATATCTTGCATCATTGTTTGGTGTTGCTGAAATCGTTGAAACTAACTTCTTGAAACCAGACGAAATGATCATGGTTAACCTTGCTGACTACCAAATCGGTACTAACAAGGGTGGTGAAGTTAACACATTCGAACACTTCGATATCGACTATAACAAACAGAAATACTTGATTGAAACTCGTCTTTCAGGTGCTCTTGTTCGCGCTAAAGCTGCGGTTTACTTCAAACCTAAAGCTAAAGGCGCTCGTCCTGAAGCAGCTACAACTAGCGGAGAAACTGCTCGAGTAGGTGGATAATGAAATACTATGGTAATGCTGGTTTTCGATTGAAGGATGTTGAAGTCGAACCAGATGTTTATGAACCACAATTGGTTGTTAAACGAGTGCGCGGAGATGTGATCAGTTCTAGATACCGACGCGATCAAAATGGCGACAAATCTACTATTGATAACATCCGCATTACCAACCAAATTTCATTAGTTGCTGACCAATTCTTTATGAAGCATATTTCGAATTTGCTTTATATGGAATACCAAGGGGTGAAATGGAAAGTCGAAAGTTTCGATGTAAGTAGAGCCCCTAGAGTTATCGTGGATCTAGGAGGAGTTTATAATGAGCAAGAGAATGCTTATCCGGGACGTTCTGACCAAAGCGATTCAGAAGTCTAAAGAGGATTATAAACTCTTTTATAATCCCGTCGGTAACACAAACCTCAGCTATCCTTGTATTCTGTACAAGCGATCTGCTGTAAGACAAAGACATGCTGACAATATTCGATATCATACTCATGAGAGTTATCAGATTACGGTTATTGACAAACGTGTCGAGTCACCGGTTATTGACATTCTTCTCGAGGAACAATACTGTGTCTACGAGAATGAATTCATAGTCGATAATATGCATCATACAATTTTAAAGATTAACACAGGAGGATTAGCTAATGGCTAAACTTAAGTTTGACGAACTTGGAAAACGTTTTTATGAAACTGGTGTGTCTGAAGCGGTATTGTTCCCACAAGATCCATCAGGTACATATCCTAAAGGTATCGCTTGGAACGGTATCACTGCTGCCAACGAATCTCCTTCAGGAGCTGAAGCAAATGACCAATACGCAGATAACATCAAATACTTGTCTCTTACTGGTGCTGAAAACTTTGAAGGTACTATCGAAGCGTTTACCTCTCCAGAAGAGTTTGACGAATGCGATGGTATGAAAGAAATCGTTAAAGGTGCTGTTGCTCACCAACAAAACCGCCGTCCATTTGGTTTCGCATTCAAATCAATCCTTGGTAACGATACCAAAGGTAATGAATACGGATTCAAACTTCACTTGTGGTATGGATGTAAAGCTGCTCCATCAGAACGTTCACACGCAACTGTTAACGACAGCCCAGAACCACAAAACCCATCATGGTCAATTTCTTCAACTCCAGTAGTTGTACCTGGCCACAAACCAACTTCAGTAATCACAATCGATTCTACTAAAGCAGATCCAACTAAACTCCAAAAAGTATTGGATGCTGTTTACGGTACTGATGATGCAGAAGCATATCTTCCATCACCAGAAAAAGTAATCGAATTGCTTACTTAATAGGATTAAATAAAAGGAGGTATTTACTCATATGTTAAAACAAAACGTTAAATATTTGGACTTCGATGGTATCGAACAAAACGAAACACTATACTTCAATCTTAACCGTATGGAATTGATCGCTCTTCAAGCCCGCTATGGGAAAGACGACATGGCGAAGTATATTGAAAAAGTAGTAGCAGACGAAGACTATCAAAAGATGTATGATCTATTGAAAAATATCGTTCTTACTTCTTATGGTGTTCGTTCAGAAGATGGTAAACGCTTTATCAAGAATGATCAAATTCGTGAAGAGTTCGAAACATCTCTTGCTTACGAAGCGTTGATCGAAGATTTCCATGACGATGAAGGAGCTACCCTTAACAATTTCATCACTGGAATTACTTCTCATATTCGTGGACTTAAAGAATCGGCAGCTGCTAATGTAGCACAATAATTTGGAACGGGCGGTATTTTTTACCGCTCTTCTTTTTTATTTGTTAAAATTTTTTGAGGTGTGAGTATTATGGGATCAGAGTATCTTACAATAAAAACGGAAGATGTTGATTTATGGGACGATGAGAACAATGAATTTATAACGGAAGAAGGGTCCACATACACTTTTAGGTATACTCTTAGAAATCTCGATAGATGGGAAACGAAACACGAAAAACGTTTCATAGATAATTCTGACGAGATTAGTGAAGAAGAGATTCTAGATTTCGTAGTTATTATGTGTGATCAGGAATTGGATATCAATAAACTTTCACAAAAAGATCTAAAGACTATCATCGATTATATGGGACATACCCCCTCAGCAACATCTATGCCAAAACAAACTGGTAGTGCTAAACCGGTAGCCCAAAGAAAGAAGATATTTACATCTGAGATAATTTATGCTCATATGGCGCTAAATCATATTCCGTTCGATTGGCAAGACAGAAACTTAAATAAACTTATAGTATTGTTGAATAGTGTAGCCTCTCTACAAGAACCCCCTAAGAAGATGACAAAAGCAGAAGCTATGGCGGAACAGAGAGCTATAATTATGCAACGAAGAGCAGAAGCCAAAGAAAGGAGAAAAATTAATGGATGATTTCATCATTCATTCTGACGACGTCATTGAACATTTTGGCGTCAAAGGAATGAAATGGGGTAAACGACTACGAGATAATCACATACAGAATCTCGAGTATAAGTATCGAAAACTCGGTTACAACGAAGATGAAGTTAAAAGTAAAGTTGATAAACGTCTTCGAAACGAAAAGATAGCTTTGGCCGCTGCCGGAGCTGTCGGTATTGCAGTCGTTGGTCATAAACTTAAGAACAAGATCCAAGATGATTATATCGGCAGAACTATAAAAGAAGGTAAAACTTTCGACTCGGTTAACGCTGCTTCTAAAATCGATACTTCTCGTCCAGTTTATGGTGCATATCGTAAAATGGACAAAATGAAATACCGAGGCATATATGGTAATGAACGTGCCATGAAACGTAGTGTGTATGGTAATGATTTTGGTCTCGGGGATCGAGACCACATATATACTTTTAAAGCGGCTAAGAATGTTAAGATAGCGCCAAATAGAGTTGCTAGAAAAACATTTAAGAAATTATATAAAGAGGATGCCGATTTTAGACAGGCCGCAGATCACCTAGATGAATTTTTCAAGAAATCCAAAAATAAGTATAACAACTTTAATGTTGGTTTAGTTTCCAGAGGGGAGTATAAATACCTAGATAGGAACATTGATAAATTCTATTCTGAATTGAAGAAAAAAGGATTTAGTGGTGTTATGGATATGAACGACAAAAAGTATAGTGGGTATAGAACAAAGAATCCTACGATATTTTTCGATCATAGCAAACTTAATATTTCTGGTAAGAAAGTTCTAACTGACGAACAGATTAAGAAAGATTTCGCTAAGGCGATGCCGGTTGCTCTTGGACAGAATGCTGTTAACAGTAAGAAATTTATGGGTGCGGTCACTGTGATTGGTGGAGGAGTAGCATATAAGAAACATAGGGAAAACAATGAACTTCGTGAAACTGACGAAGCTTATAACAAGAAATACCGTAGGAAGAATAAATAATGAATTTTTCGGTTAGTGGAGATTTCAACAATCTCGAACGATATCTTAAGAAAGATAGACATATTACTTTAGATTCATTAGGGAAGGCTATTGTCGAAGCCCTCAGAGGCGCTACGCCATCTAAATCTGGCAAAACTGCAAATTCGTGGGGTTACAGAATTAACAAAACTGGTCGTGGTGAAGAATTGGAGATATTTAACACCAACATAAACAAAGGTGTTAATGTTGCTATCATCATTCACTATGGTCACGGTACGGGTACAGGAGGATATGTTCCTCCGCATCCGTATATAATTGAAGCTATCGATTCGGCATACAAATCTGCAATCGATAAAGTTTTAAAAGATTACTTAAAATAGGAGATATAAATGGCAGGATACGTTGATGAGAAAGTCGCCAAGGTAACCCTGGATAATAAGGGATTTACCAAGAATGCGCAAGATACCATTTCTGCTCTCGATAAGCTAAAATCGGCCTTTACAAAAGTTAATGGAGGGAACGCTTCCAAGAACATTGCTAAAGAGATGAACGCTATTCCTGACGCAGTATCAAAATCAACAGCAAAATCCCAAGGTTTATTATCTCGTCTTAAGAATGTATTTAGCCGTAGTACAGACAATATCAACATGTCTGGTGCAGCTAGATCAATCGATCAAATGAATACCGATGTTGCGGATAGAACATCCAAAACATCTAGTATTCTGTCTCGATTGAAAGGTATTTTTCAAAAGGCGGATAATCACCAGGGGTTCACAAATTCAATTAGGTCTATCGATGGACTTAATGCAAAAGCATCAGGTATCAATCTAAACCCACTGACCGGAGCATTTTCTAGAGCTGCGGACTCTGTAAAAGGATCCCTTAATGCTATGGACGTTGCAATGGGAATTGTCATGGGTAACATGATGCAGAAAGCCATCAGTTTCGGATCTAAGTTCTTCAAAGGGCCTATGGACGGTCTCAATGAGTACAATGAGAAACTTGGTTCTGTACAGACAATCATGACAAATACGGAGTGGGAGATACCAGATCAGTCCACTCGTATGCGTAAGACTTCTAAGACATTAGAAGACCTCAATGAGTACGCGGATAAAACCATTTACTCATTTAAAGATATGACCAAAAACATCGGTACGTTTACAGCGGCCGGTGTAGGTCTGGAAGATTCTGCAACTGCGATCAAAGGTATTTCCAACTTGGCCGCAGCATCAGGATCAAACACCCAACAAGCATCAATGGCGATGTACCAATTGTCTCAAGCATTGGCTTCAGGTAGAGTGGGTCTTCAGGACTGGAACTCTGTAGTAAATGCTGGTATGGGTGGTAAGTTATTCCAAGACCGATTGACTCAAATGGCTGAGAAGATGGGACATGCTCGTGATGCTACTAAATCATTCCGTGACTCATTGAAAGATGGTTGGTTGACTTCTGAAGTCTTGATTGCTACTTTGAAGGAATTCTCAGTAGACCAATCTATGTTGGAAGCGGCTACACAAATCAAGTCATTCGGTCAATTAGTAGATACCGTACAGGAAGCTATTGGTTCTGGATGGGCCACTTCTTGGGAATACTTATTCGGTGGATACGAAGAAGCGAAGGGGCTTTGGACAGAAGTCGGTAAAATCGTCGGAAAATATTTCGACGATGCTCAAGGAACGTATCATGATGCGGTTCTAGACATGGATCGTAGTTTGGGTAATTTCCGAAATGCTGTATTGAAGACATGGAAAGATCTCGGTGGTCAAGCATCATTCTTCAATATAATCAAGAACAGTTTCGAAATTGTCTTTAAAGCATTAACTAAATTCCGAGAAGGTTATAGAAGCGCGTTTGGCGACTTTAAAACTGTAGCCCAAACATTGACCAATGTGACAAAAAGTGTAGAAAGATTTACCCAGAAGTTAGCAAACTCTAGGGTTCTATTTATGCTTTTTAGCAACGCAGGTAGATTGTTTGGTAACACGATTGCATTAGTGAGCACTATATTCGGTAAGTTTATTGGTGGCTTCATGAAATTCGGAACCGGTGCCGGACTTTTTATCGCTTCTATAAACTCTGTTGTTACTGTATTAGCGAATTTTATTTCAGCCCTTAGATTCAATACGAATTTAATGTCCGGTATACAATCGCTAGGCGCAGCATTCTCGAACGTTTTCAAAATTATTGGTTCTGTTGTAAACATCGCAGCTAATATATTCCTTAAATTCTTTGGCACTTTCGCCAAATTTGACGGAGTTGCACATAGCTTAGGATGGTTTAAAACATTGGCTGGATGGATTGAAAGTGCTACTGGCGCGATTCTTAGATTTGTATCTGCGATATCGATGTCGGTTATTACTGGTAAATCCCTAGAAAGTCAAGGTATTAAATTACCGGGAATCTTTAAAGCTATTGGAGCTGCAGTTACATTTGTGGCTGGAATATTGCAAGGTTTTGTCGGAATAATTTCCAAAGTATTTGGATCTCTAAAAGGATTTAAATTCGAAAATCCATTTAAGAATCTATTCGGAGACAAATCGGTAGATTCTGGTTGGGGCGATAAAGTATCTGCATCCATTAAAAAGGGATTTGATAAAATTAAATCCACATTCACATCCGCTGCTAAATCTCTAGGTGAGACTATAAGAAAAATGTCCTTTACAGACATGCTTAAAGCGGCGTTTGCTGGATGGGCTGGACTGAAGATATTTAAATTGTTTAAGAACAAGAAAAAAGGTGGATTCTTTAGTGAGTTTACTGAAATGTTCGACGACTTTATCAGTAATGGTAAAGAAATGGTTTCGAAAGTTACCGAAGTTCTAGATGGTGTCAAGGAATCTCTTAAATCATTTACTGGAGCTGTTAAAGCCGGTAGTCTATTGATGATCGCAGCGGCATTGATGTTATTAGCCGTTTCGCTTAAAATGCTTGCTGGAATGTCTACAGAAGATCTTGTTAGATCCAGTGCTGCTATCGCAACTATGAGTTATATTCTAACTGCCGCGATGAAGCGTCTATCCAAGATGGATAAGATACCTAAAGGTACTGCTGTTAGTATGATCGGTTTCGCTATAGCTATACGCATTTTGGCAGGAGCTATGAAGAAACTAGCCGATTTAGACACTAATCAATTAGATACAGCGGTTAAGGGAATTGCATCAGCAACAATAATTCTAGTCGCCGCTATGAAACTGCTTGGTGGCGGTAAAAAGGTAAATACTGGTGTAATGTCTATGATCGGATTTGTTATAGCAATTAGACTATTAGTCGGAGCTATGGACAAATTAAAAGATTACAACATGGAGCAGATTAAAACATCTCTCATTGGTGTTGTTAGTCTAATGGGTGCTCTTGCTTTGAGTATGAAAGTGATGAATGGTGTTAAGATCAAAATCAGCAACATGTTCGGAATGATCACTTTCGCAGGAACAGTATATTTACTTGTTCTAACTCTTGAGAAGTTAACAACGTTAAATCCTAGCAAATCGGCTAGAGCTATGGAGCAGATAACTATTCTAATCTTAGAGTTAGTTACTGCGATGCAATTAATGAGAAGTGTTAAAATAAGACTTACGGCATTAGCCGGTCTAATAACATTCACCGGAATGGTCTATATTCTTGTTAAAGCTGTAGAAAAATTAGCTAACGTTAAACCCGATCGATTAATACCTGCTGTTGAGTCACTAGCATCTATATTTGGTCTGTTGGTATTATCTATGCACGCTTTGAGAGGAGCTAAAGTAAAACTCTCAGCAATTCTAAGTCTTATTACCTTTACTTTAAGTGTTAAGATCTTGGTTAAAGCATTATCAGAGATAGCGGATATGAACCCTAGTCGACTAGAAGGAGCTCTACAATCATTGGCGTCTGTTATGGCGCTTCTGGTAGTTGCAACTCATTCTCTAAGAGGAGCTAAAGTAAATATTAGCGCATTATTGACCTTGTTAACTTTTGCTAAGACGACTAAAGATGTTGTTATGGCGCTACAAGAGATCGCTAATATTAATCCACAAAGACTACCCGATGCTCTAGCAGCATTGACTTTAGTATTTATGGGATTGGCTTCTGTGACTATAGCTCTAACAAATCTATCCGGTCCTGTGTCTAAATCCATGGGCGCATCAATACTATTATTGTCGTTAGTCCCAGTCCTTTCAGAAATAGGTAAGACGTTATTAACATTATCGTTAATTCCTTGGGAAAATCTGACTGTAGCGTTAACGGCATTAACCGTTACTTTAGGGGCACTGACTATAGTTGCCGGAGTAATGTCCGCACTAGGTGGTAAAGGTATGGTTGGAGCAGGATCTCTATTGATAATGTCAGTAGCTTTGATGGCCCTAGTGGTACCTTTAGCAGCACTAAGTGCTATCCCTATGAGTAAAATAGCTACTGCTTTAATTGCTCTCGGTGTATCTTTAGGTATATTGTTGGCGGCCGCAGCTATTGCTCAATTCGTAGGGACAGGATTATTAACCCTTTCCGCATCTTTAGTCGCACTCGGTATTGCCGCGATTGGGATCGGTGCCGGCTTGGCCTTGGCCGGAGTTGGTATCGGGTTAATCATAACTGCATTGAAAGAACTAGCAGCAACTGGTCCTGCTATTCTTAAAGGACTTGTCGAAGCATTTGATGTTTTATTGAAGACTTTGGCAGAACGTGGTCCATCAATGTTAACATCATTGATTAAGATAATCAGAACAGCATTGAAAGGTCTTATTGTATTAATACCAGATATGGTTCAGTTTGGTATTAAATTAGTAATAGGATTATTACAAGGATTCACAGAATCCGTACCGCAATTGGTTACCTCAGCAGTTAAACTTATTGTCGAAATTGGTAAAGCACTTATTGATAATATTGGAACATTAGTTGATGTCGGTCTTCAAATAGCTGTTAAATTTGTTCAATCATTTGCTGATGGTTTACTGAAGTATAAAGATCAAATTGTCAAAGCATTTACTGACTTATTTATGGTTCTTAAAGATATCATCTTTGAACTATTAAGTAATTTGGTAGGGCCAATCCTAGAAAAGCTCGTCGAGATATTGACTCCTGTTAAGGACTTTATTTTAGGAGCATTGTCGGAATTGGCAACAGCTATCGAACCTATATTTACACCATTGATGGATGCTTTAAAAGTATTGTTTGAATCATTGGCTGTAATTATACGTGCGGTAGCAGACGCTATTATTGCAATTGTACAATCTATTGCACAAGCAATAGAAGCTCTTGCTCCAGTATTCCAATCATTCTTTGAAACAATACAAGTTATTGCTAATAACATCACAACAATAATCCAAGTGTTAGGACAAACGATTCAAGTCATATTTATGAGTATTGCATCGATTGTAAATTCTGTAATGCAAGGAATTGTTGGTGCTATTAATGCTTTTGCAAATGTTATCCAAGCGGTTGGACAATCTTTGGCTATGATATTTATGGGTATCGGTCAAGGTATCCAGTCAGCACTTCAAGGTGTAGCTTCAGTAGTAGAGTCTATTGGTGGGGCAATCAAAGCCGCGTTTGAAGGTATCGGTACTGCAGCACAAGGATTAGGTCAAGGTATACAATCTGCACTTCAAGGAGTAGCATCTATTGTTGAGTCTATCGGTACATCTATAAAATCAGTTCTAGAAGGAATTGGTAAAGCATTTGAAGGCGCTGGTAAATTTGCCGAAGGATTCGGTAAAGGTATCGAGCATGTAATGAACGGTATTTCAAGTATAGTAGATTCTGTAGGTAATGCTATTAAAGGAATTATAGAAGCTATCGGTAAGGCCTTTAAAGACGTAGGTACGGGTCTTGAGCGTATGGGTAAAGGTATGAAACCTATTGCCGATCATGGGCTTAAAGCTGCAGCTGGTATTACAGCAGTATCTGGGGCCGTTGCACTCTTAGGAGGAGCATCATACACTGGTAACTTAAACGGATTCCGTGAGGATTTGGATAAGTTAGACACCGTAATGTATAAACTTGGTACTCGTACTAAGTCATTCACTGGATTTTCTACTTTACAGACTTCACTAGCTTCATTATCTTCAACAGCTCCTACTGCAGCGACTGCTATGGAGAAATTCGCTACATCATGCGAAAGTCTTTCTAGAGTGGGCGGTACTATTACCGGTGCTATGAGCACTATTGGATCAGCATTCGCAAGAATTGGTCAAGCTATAGCTAGCTCAACAGCTCCTATGGCCGTATTTGCTTCAGCGATGTCTAACATTGGCAACTCAATGCAAAGATTCGCTGGTCTATCAGGAGCTATGGTTGCGGGACTGTCCGCTGTCGGTTCGACATTCACAAGCATTCAAAATGCGATCACAAATCTGGGAAGCTCACTTAGCACTGTATCGACAAGATTCTCACAAATGGGATCTGCTGTACAGCAAGGTATGTCTGCTATGGTCTCTGCTGTAAATAATGGTATGTCACAAGTAAGTGCTGCTATGACTAACGGTATTGCCCAATTAGCTGCTACCACAATGACTGCATTTTCTAGAGTTGGACAAGCTGCGACTGTAGGTATGAATGGTGTTGTTACTGCCGTAACTTCATCTATGTCTAGAGTTAACGCTGCCGTCAATATTGGAATGTCTCAACTAGCAACTACAATCCAAGGCGCTATGAGTCGAGTAAATGCTAACATTTCTTCGGCTATGACCAGTCTAGGAAGTACTATGAGTGCCGCAATGAGTCGTGTAAACGCCTCTATGTCAGCATCTATGAATGCTATGGCTGCTGGTATCATGGGATCTATGTCTCGTGTTACGATGATCGTAAGCTCATCAATGTCTAGAATGGTGGCTGTATTTATGATGTCAGCATCTCGTATGACTGCTGCAGCAATATCTATGGGTCATCAAGTTTCTAGTGCATTGGCTTCAGGAATGGCGCAAGCCGCAGCTCGTGTTTCTCATGGTATGATCCATATTGTAAATCTTGTTCGATTTGCTGGTGCTGGAGGATATGCTGCCGGTTTCTATACTGGTTCTCAAATCTCTGCTGGGGTTGCTAATGGTATGTGGTCTCACGTAGGATCTGTTGAACAAGCCGCGGCTAGAATTATCACTGCTGCTCAGAAAGCTGCCAATGCCAAGGCGATTATCAAATCACCATCACGGTTATTTGCTAACAAGACTGGTAAATTCATTCCACAAGGTATTGCTATGGGTATCGCCAAAGAGATGCCTCGTAGTGTTAAGCAGATGGGCAAAACATTTGCTAATGGATTTGCCGATGCAACTACTCTGGCGGTAGATAGTGGTAATGGCATGGCTTCTGCTGTGGCGGATGCTGTTAACAGTGTAAGTAGTCTATTAGATGATTCATTGGCTGATATGGATTACCGTCCAACGATTACTCCTGTTGTTGATACTTCTAATTTAGATCGTATCGATACTGGAAATCTATTTGCTAAGTTAGGTGTTGATCCAACACGTGTTCCTCGTCCAGCATATACTGGATCTTATGGTTCAAGTAGTTCAACAACTACTGTTAACAATGACAACTCCAACAAAGAGTACAATATTAGTATTGATGTTGATACTAACGGAGCACCAGTTGATAGCAAACAACTTGCTCGGGAAATCCAACAACATATTAAAGACTTTGACGACCAAGCTCGTCGAGGAAAAGGTGAGGAAGTATTATGGTAGAATCTTTAAAGCCCGGACACTTTATTATAAATGGACTAAAATCCTCAGATTATAAAGTGTTCATTCAAGATCGCCCAGATATAGAAACACCTAAAAGACGAGTGACTTTCGAGTCACCAAATGGCTACGAAGGAGAGTTGGCTTTTGACGATGAAGGTTATGAGCCAACCGAATTCGAGCTAAGCTGTTTCTATGACGGACGAAGTCATGATGACTCAGATCGAGATATTTCACTAGCCCGTAATAGGATCAACTTCTTATTTAATCACGGGATTGGTAATTGGATTGACCTCATTCCATATTTCGATCAAGGTCATATTTACAAAGTTATCATGACTGATTTGACATACGAGAACAAATACTTCTATCAAGGATGCATTTCCTTTAAAGTAAAACTCAAATGTCAACCATTCAAGTACAACATTGAGAACAATCCATTTACTGTTCGATCAGGAGATGTGGTTACTAACCCTAATCTATATTTCTCTCGTCCTACAGTACAAATCTCAGGTTTTACAGGTAACTTAAAAGTAACAGTTGGCCCGACGTCGATGACAATCAAAGATATCACTAATGAGAATACTTTTATTGACAGCACACGATACATTACGTATTCGAAAGTCGGATCCACGATCACTAACAAAAACAATAATACTGTAGGGAAAGAGTTTTTCAAGTTGGAACCTGGGAATGATCTTAGGAATAACCGAGTGACTTTTGCAGCCACTAAGGGTTCAACACCAACTAGTTTGACAATTATCCCTAATTGGAGGGTATTAGTTTGAGACCAATTTTATATGAACAGAACGAACAGGTCTTCGATACTAATGGTATGGGTGTCTTGCACGATGCTATATCTGCAGAAGTAACTGAAGTTCGTAATGCAGAATTTGAGCTTGAACTAAAATATCCTGTCGGTGGAGAGTGGGCCAGCGCGCTCACTCAAAACCGTTATATTTTGGTTAAGCCAAACGACTATGATGAACCTCACGCATTTCGTATTTACGAAGTTGAGAAAGAGGTTGATTCAAATGAAATCACTGTAAAGGCTGTTACCAAGACTGACGAATTGTCTGGTAATATTATCAAGCCTTTATCTATTAAATCTGCTACACCGTCTGGAGCTTGGGAACAACTCAAACGTGTTGCAGTCGATCCTATTGAATATAATTTCATATCCGATATTCAAACAGCAAAAGACACAAACATGGATATCCGTAATGTGTTGAATGCTATTGCCGGAGAAGAAGGATCGTTTATCGACACTTGGGGTGGAGAAATTAAACGCACTAACAATACAATTTTCTTATATTCTAAACGTGGGAAAGATCATGTTACGACAATCCGACCTCGTAAGAACCTCAAGAATGTAAAAGTCAAATCATCTATGGCTGGTAAATTCACTCGTATTTTACCTTATGTGACATTCACTCCTGAGGGTGAGAATGAAGCAGAACAAGTAATCTACGGGGATATTATCAAGTCCCCACACTACGACGATTATTTCGTCAAACGTATTGTGCCTCTTGATTTGAGCTCGGAGTTTAATGACTCTAGTACTCCTGCTAAAGAAGGCGAGAAGAAGAAAGCTCCTACACCAGCTCAAGTTACAGCCAAAGCGCAATCATATTTCACATCTAAGAACAAAGATGCTGATAAACCAGATCTGAGTGTTGAAGTGGAGATGATTCCGCTACAAGATTCTACTGAATGGGATCGTCGTATCATTCAAGCTTTGGAGAAGATCCAACTTTGTGATACTGTTGATGTGTATGTGCCTAAGATTGACTGTGACGTTACTGTCAAAGTCCGTAAGATTGTGTATGACTCTCTTCGTGAGCGAATCATCAAAATCGAGGCAAGTTCCAGTGGGTCTGGTCGAGCTAGCTTGGCTGATCAACAGAAAGCCCAATGGCAAGACTTGACAAACAAGGTTATCAACAATGCTCTCTACGGAGAGAAGGATGGTTTAATCCATACAATCCTTACAAGTGCCAACAACAAGAACAAAAACTTCTATGGGCCTGAGGAACCTCCTCGTGAGAAGGCATCTAAAGATGACTTATGGTTTAAACCTGTTGGTGGCGAGGGTGAAGTTGAGATGTGGCGTTTCGACGGAGAACAATGGGTTCTTGTCATTGACGCTAACTTCGGACAGAAGGTGTCTGATAAAGTAAATGATGCTGTAACCGAGGCAATGAAGGGCGTTACTACTTATATCGGAACTTATGTTGAAAATGCTATTACCGATGCTGAGCAGCGTTGGAAACCCGACTTCACGCCAATGCAGAATGAGCTTGATGAGAAGCTCAAGAAACTGGATGGCGATATTAATGTCAAAGTTAGCGATATCAAAGACCGACTAGCTTCTGAACTAGAACGAATTAAACCAGGAAATCCTAACTTACTTGACGGTACTTTAGAGATGAATGGCGGCAATGGAATCGATTGGGATGTTGTTCGAGGCGGAGGTGGTATCCAAAATGGCCAAATCCTCGGTGCTCGGAATTTATTGATTGATGAAATATCAGGATTTCCGCATAATAACCATTTCGATATGCCGTTTGAAGCTAAAAACGTATATATACCATATACTTGGTCATTCTTTGTTAAAAACACAAGCGTTAATAAAGGTAAGATTAAGTTAACTCCATATGACTCAAATACTAAAGTAAGTGTCGATGGGGTTGATTTGGTACCAACCAATGGTAAAGCTATTTTTGAAGTTCCTCCAGGGACTGAGAAATATGTTACCGTGACATATCCTAGTCTTTATAATAGTAGAATTGAACTAAGTATTAAAGAGACTGGTCTGATTGATGGAACGAATCTTTACACATACAAGTGGAAAGTTGAAGAAGGTACTAAAGCGACCGGATGGGTACCTAGTGCCGCCGATGGCGAGCAGAAGTGGAAGAACTACAAATCCACTGTTGATGGTGATTTGGCATCTATGAAGAGACGGATTGTCGACACTGAGGGTCGAGTTACCACAAACGCAACTGAGATCCAACATCTCAATACTGGATTAGCCGCCAAAGCTAATCAAGAGACTGTAAATCATCTTAATGGATCGATAGAAGAAGCTAAAGCAGAACTTAATCTAGTTCCAAACAAGATTTCCACTGCTATAAGCCAATACAAGTCCACAGTTGACGGACAGATCTCAAAGGTGTCAACCTCTATTGACCAGAAGGCTAACGAGATCAAAATCGCTGCACAAAACCTGGAGAAGAAGGTCGATGGGAATGCGACGAGTACCGCTGCGGAACTGATAGTCATCAAAGACTCGATTTCTGCTAAGGTATCTCGTACTGATTTGGATACGGTTAGCGGGAAAGTCACTTCTGTCGAAACAAGCTTGAATGCTAGGATCGATGGTATTGCAACTTCGGTAGATAAAGTTACTAGAGATGTCGATGGTAAAATCACGAACGCTGTATCCTCAGCCATAACTCAATCCGAGAATGGATTGATATCTCGAATAAATTCTGTCAATTCGTTAAACCAAAACGATATTGGCAAGATTAAAAATCCCCTATTACCAGATGCTATTAATAGTGCGAAACAATACCCGGACACTCAATTCAGTCAAGTCGACGGTAAGATCCAAACCCAAATCAACACCCGATTAACTGATTATGCTAGAACTTCCGATGTCGCTACTCGAGTGACGCAAGAAGCTGGTAGAATTAAGACCGAATTAACTTCCGTTATTGAGAATAAGATTCCTAAGAAATACGGTAGTCGAAATTTGTTGGCTGGTACTACCGATCCAATCCATTTCGAACAAGTAACAAATAACAAATACCAAAAAGATGGTCGAGAGGTTATTTGGAATGTGTTAAGTGGATATAACTTCATAAGTGGTAAGACGTTTAAGGAATTAGGATTTAAAATCGGCGATCGGATTAATATCCAATATAAAGTCCGAACCACAACTCCTAATGTAACCAACATGCGAGTAATTCCAGAAGTATATTCCGCAGATGCATACATCCAAGGACTCGCGCATTATAATGGTTTAGGATTACCCGACGACCATAATATGGGTAATTTCGATATTACTACTGGAGAAGAGTATCGTCAGAAGGTTTCATTTTTCAACGTTACTCAAAAATCTTTGAATGAAGGGATTTGTATTAAATTCCGTCATGATTCTAGTGGTAATCCTCCGGGAACTAAGATCGTTGGTGACATTAAAGATGTTATGATGTGGGCCGGTGACTTATGGACAGATTATGCTCCTGCTCAGGATGATATTGATCCAACCAAGAACGAGAAATTCCAAGAAGTTTTACAAACTGTTG
>ERZ773018.520-NODE-520-length-22618-cov-2.906883_pt1 | contig 22618 bp, 20 predicted proteins | sample MGYA00580840_ERZ773018 | MGnify/ENA primary metagenome ERZ773018 (study PRJEB29015, sample SAMEA2738125) | human oral metagenome | biome: human oral; feature: human-associated habitat; material: saliva | place: China | collected 2256 ... | reverse complement strand
AACTATTTAGATGAAAATGAAAATATTCATATCATCCCAGCAGAGAATATTGAATATTTTGCATTATCTTATAGTCTAGTAGAGTATGCAGAAATGGAAGGATTTACAGACGGTAAAGCATCTGCTAATCTTATTAATAATACTTACACTCTAGATACAAATCAAGATAAAGTAATGGATATCGAAGACTGCTTCTCTGTAGCTAAAGGTACTAAGTATATTGCTTTTGATACATTCGGCATTGGAGCAGTTAATCGTATCTTTGTACCAATTACTTCCGTTAAAGATATTACTATTAATGATAACGAAGAATCTACTAGATATAAAGCAAGCTTGCTATTTGATCCATCCGTTCTTTTAGCTGCAGCTGGTGATGGTAATGATTACCGTGTATTAGATATCTTTAAGAATCTTAAACCTACAGGTATTACTGAAGAAGAAGTAACTCAATTATATAGAGCAGGATTCTATGATTTAGATATTCTTCCAGAAGGAATTGCCAAAGGTTTAGATGTGTATATTAATCACTCTGAAGAAATTGATACTACTGATAATGAAGTTAGTCAGTTTAATCTAGAAGCAAGAGCTTTTGAACCTGTAGATGAAGAATATAAAACTCCAAATGGAGATAATACATTAAAAACTCACCCAGGTTTTAAAGTTCCACCTACAGTAGCTGAAGGTACTGAAATGACTGATGAAGAATTAGCTAAAGCTATTGAAGAACAACTTGAAGTCCCAGATCGGTCAGATAAAAATAAATCTGAGGAAGAATCAAAGTTCTCTGAGAACTTAGCAAAATCGCATCCAGATGCTTATGCTGAAGTTCAAGAAGAATTTAATCGTGATCTTAAAAGACTTAAAGCATTTAGTAAATATCGTTTACAACAAGAATTGGCTAACGATCATTTAATCAAAGCTAATAATTCTGATTATTCTTCTACTTTACTAGATATTGAAGAAGCATATTATGATATCTTACAATCTACTGGGGTTGATATCTCTAAAGAAAGTAATTCCTTTAGAGAAAGCTTATTTGATTATATTAGAAGTATGTAATATTTACCTCCCTAGGATCATAGTAATCCTAGGGAGGAATGTACTCTTTTAATTTTTTTCATAGCCATATATTATTACAATGATCTACATATTTCGATTTTAAAAGGAGGTAGCCATATGGATATCATTAACTTTGTAGATGAGTTCGGCGTTCCTCGATGCGTCGAAGTAGAATCAATCACTAAAGAAGAGTATGACAGATTTGGAGGAACCGAGATCACATTGTCACTAACTAACGAAGAAACTGATTCACAACAACAAGGAGAAAATAAAATGTTTGAATTTAAACTTAACCCAGGAGTTATCTATGACGTTAACTCAAATGAAAAACCATACATTCTAACTAGCTCAGGATTAGCTTTACTAATTAGTGCTGAAACTGAAGTAGAACTTCATAAATGGGAATACGAAAGAGTTGCAGCTTATATCGAGGAAAAAGCAGCAATTATTCAAGAACGAGCTCTTAAGATCTTTAAAGAAGATATTGAACCAGCTCATGAACAAATGATGGCAGAAAAGCATCACCATCATTGTGGTTGTAACCATGATCATAAACCAAATAATGGATATTTTGGTAATCTTATTGCTAAGCATACTGGAACCGGTGAACCACAAGAGAAACCATACGACCCAGTAGCTGATAATAAGATTCGTAAACCTAAACCAAAACCTTATAGTGGAATCTTTGGTCGTTATGTAAATGGAGATGCTCCTAACCCAATTAAGGAAGTTGTAGCTCCTGAACATCATCAAGACTTCACTAGTAGTTTAAGATACTACATTGACCCAAATGGCGTAGTATATGTCCATCATACTAAGACAGGTGCAACTGATATTGCAGATGCAGGCGAGATTGATGTATTATATCGTCACTGTCCACAATTTAAAGTAGAGTATGATAATATGATTAGAAGCCGTGTAGGTCAACCTATTTATACTGGTAATCCTATTCAAGATATGATGAATGGTATGGGAGGATTTAGATGATTAAGACAGACAGCTCTGGACAAGTAGTCGGATTCAGCTTATCTGACCTTAATAATCCAGAGGCAATGGATATCATTCGTGGAAAGATCAAAGCATCTGAGAGTAGAATTCGTAATGAATTCATAGCTCAGACTTTAGATCTACGAAATGAATATCTAAATAGGTTAAACAACATCGTATGCGGTGTGCATATTAGACCAGTTCCATGGAATGAAGCTACAGATGAGAATGAAATCCATGAGTTCTTGAAAACACACCCTGAGTATCAATTAGATTACAATCTAGAATTGTATGAAGAAAAGATGCTTAGTATGGGACTAGATCCTACTGAAGGAATGTTTAGACAATTCCCTCCTGGGACTGCAGTTCTATCTTCTGGTACAGGAAGACATCTTGCTTATATGGAACAGCTTAAAGAGCAAGAAGGTCTTAATATTCCTGACTTAGAAAACTTTATGGTTGGTGTAACTAAGGATGCTGATCCTGAAGTGGATACAACAACTGATGAAGAATTAAATCAAATGGTACAAAATTCATTTCTTGCTGACCAATATCAAATGCAAGCAGCTATTGGATTACCTCCAATGCTTCCAAATGGTCAGTATAATTTAGATGCATTAAATGTACCTTTCGGTTATACGATTCCTTTGATGGAAGTTCCTAAAAGAATCTATGACCTAACCAATTTGCAATATCCGAGAGATATCTCTGCGGAAATGCAAGACCAATCTATTCCTTACGAGGAAAGATTGACTACGTACAATGCGATGGTCAAATACACTAATGAGTACAACGAATATGTTAAAGGTGCTTGGTATGAAGAAAACAAACAAGCAATCTATAATGAAATTCGTGCTCTTATTGACCAACGCAATACAATTCTCTGCTCTCAATGGACTTACATGCAACCGCAAGTAAGAGCTAGTTGGGAAAGAGAAATCGACAGTATCAACTCTCGTATTCAAGAATTACAAATGAATATTCCTAACTATCCAATGGATAACTTCTATCGTTATGAACAACAAATTCTTGAATACAACTATCAAGTTCAAAAGTATAATACTAATAAGCTCAAGTATGAGCATTATAAGTATGAGCAATCTGTAAAGAATAATCCTAATATGGTTACATTCATTACAGCTGAAGAACTTCAAGCAAATGGCTGTTACTTTGATATTGAAAAGAAAGAATGGTTAGATAAAACTGGTCGTCCATTAAATCCAGAGCATGCTCATATTTATGATGAAATGAATAGAATTAAGTCTCAAATGGAGATTAATGCCGAAGCTAAACAACGTCGTGATGAATATACAGAGCAAATGTTTATGGTTAATAGTATGATCAGAGATTGCTTTAACCATTTAGGATATACAGTCGAAGATGCTAATGAAGTTGTTGATAGCGATCCATTTGGTATGATGCATGACTTGAATTATAATCCATACTATCAAACTGATAGTACTTGGAGTAATTATATTCAACGTACAAATCCTCAAATGGGTGGTAATGCTTATGACCCAGTTGCAGATAAAGATGTTAATGATTTGACACCTGAAGAATTTGAAGCTTATGCTAAGCGAGCTGAAACGTTAGCTAGAAATGCTAGAGCTGCAAATATAATTCCAATATCTGATCAACAAATTCTTCAAATGCAAGCTCGTAGAGGTGCAGTAGGTCCTAATGGAACGATCCGTGTTTATAGTATGAGATCTCCATTCACTGCTAAACTTCAAGAGATTAATGAACGTCGTAAACCAGGTGAGCATAAAGGCTTAATGAATTTATTTGATACATATTCTGAAGCAATGCCAGCCTATAACTATTCTTTAACTCATGTACGTCCTAGAGATTTAAGCGGTTTCTATGATCATGATCAATTCAATGAAGCTATTGAAAATTATGCTCATAAAACTCGAATCAGTAGAACTAGTGACTTACTTAATGAGTTAGATGATAATGCAGCTTTTGCTGATGCTATGAATAATGGCATTCTTGGATTATCCTTACCAGATGAAATGGGATATAACTACAACAGACGTAGAGTAGCTTTTGATAACTCTATCTTAGAGCAAATGGAAGCAACTAATAAACCATTCCCAGAAGGTGCTAGGATTAAAGATCCAGAAACTGAAACTTATGATGATAGACCATTGAAAGAAATTCAGAAGGAAAGATATGGTATAGCTATGGATAGAGCAGCTAGACTTAAACAATACTTTGCTCCTGAATTAGGAGGTACATGGGATGCAACTGCAGTCAACGATAATTGATGATTTGACTGGCAACTTAGATAACTCCAAAATCAATAGTAGGTTATATCATGATGCGGATATCTACCAAAGTATGAATACATTCACTACATTGGAGGAGTTATTCGAATCTATTGAAGGTCCTTGCGTGTATGACTTCTTTAACGATGATGAATTAGCATTGATTAAGAAGATCATATTTGATCGCAAGGATAAAGCCTTCAAGAAGAAGTTCCAGAAGCTAGATGCTATCATTAAACAGAAAGGATTTAAGAGATCTGGTTGTGGTACAAACCGTGTTGTTTATGAGCCACTTGATGATAATGCTACATTCTGTATTAAGATAGCATTAGATAAAGCTGGCTCTAAAAACAATCCAGATGAAATCGTAAACCAGAAGTATCTAAAACCATTCGTGGCTAAATGTTTTGACATTAGCCAAGATGGTAACGTTGGTATATTCGAACGAGTAATACCAATAGAAAACCTCTATCAAATGTGGTCAGTACGTGAAGATATCTATAGTATAATGGAAACCATTGTTGGTAGATTTATCATAGATGATTTTGGTACTAAAGCATTTAAGAATTGGGGTTTAAGAAAAGGATTTGGTCCAGTATTACTTGACTATGCAGACATGTACATTCTGGATCCAAAGATTTTATATTGTACTCATACATTGAATCTAGATACAACCGAGCAATGTCGAGGTGAATTAGATTATGATGCTGGGTTCAACAATATTATATGTCTTAAATGTGGCGGTATTCATATGGCTTCCGAATTCAAGGAAGGTCGTAAGAAGATCGCTTTGTTTACAAGAAAGAGGGAAATAGACATGACTATGAAGATCCAAATTTTCAAAAATGGAGAATTATATTGGGATAACGATCATGGTGTTTACACTGATGAAGTTAAAGTAAACGATACTGTTAATAATAAACTAGATATTACTTCTAAACTAGATCTTGAAGAGATTGATAAGTTGAAGGAAAATTTAGCTGAACTACAAACTAAGTCTATTGCCAATGAAGAAAAAATTCGTAAGTATTATGAAGATATGCATAGAGAAACCGAAGAGTTTAAGAAAAAGAAAGCTGAAGAATTCCATAAAGAAGAATTGAAGCCTGAATTGGTTATTGAAGTCCCAGCAATCAATCCAGCTCCTCCACGTATTAATAAATACTTTGCACCAAAACCAGAACGCCCAGCTCGTGACCTAGATAATACTATGCATAACAAAGCTCTGGAGAAGTTATCAGAGGATATGAAAAAACCTCAAAATACAGTTATGAGTAATCCTATTCGTATTGAAACTAAGGCATCTGAGGATGTAAAAATTGATACAGATGATGACATTAAATTAGAAGAGAAACCTGTAGAGGAGAAAGAAGATATGTTATTGACAATTGATCAAATTAAAACTTTAGGTGAATTTATTGGTGAAGCTGCAGCAGATATTGAATCCGTTGTAGGTACTGAAGATGCTTATAGTTATAATGAGATCCTAGAATTGGATAAGCAGTTTACACGAATCTTAAAAGATCTTGATGATTCTAAAGTAATGACTATTGAAGAACTTCTTCCTGAAGTATTCTATGCTTATATTGATAACGACATCAAGAAAGATAATGAAGTTCGTGTTGGTGATTTCCGTGAAGCATTAGGTGATGAATTGGCTAATGCTGCTACAATTATTCTAAATATTAAGTTGGACATCGAAGCTGAATTCGAAGAAGAAGACGAAGATGAACAACCTAAAGTTCGCCGTCGTCGTATGTCCACAAGTGATCGTTACTAAGAGGTGATTCGATGAATGGAATTACGTTCACAAATGATCCAACACTAGCTGCTCAAGCTAGTGTTGATCCTGGAACGAGAGTGATTCTTGTAACTGAACATGCTCCAGCAGTTCTATTACAGAATCCGAATGTAGTTAAGCTTCCTGTATTGCTTCCATCATTCAATGTAGTATCAGTCTATGTTGATTATGGTGAAGATGCATTTAAAGAAGCTTACATGTCTTATCTAAACCAAGTAGATATTATTATGAATATCTTTCTTGTAGGTGCAGCTATGCATAATAAGAATGTAGTAGTATTTACTACGGATGAAGAGTGGAGTAAAGATAGTATTCCATTCATGGACGTTCTTATGAGTGTATTTGCCGCATCATTACAATTACAGATGACTTATAGTGGTCCTAACATGGTATCATTTATTCCATCCATATTTAGTATTAGTTATGCTGTAACAAATCTATTTCAATATGGATATATTAATGAGCAAAGCTTTGTAAGATATATGGCTAATACCTCATTTGATAGAAATACAGTTAACTCTTATCTACTAAGTAAGAATATTAAGTTAGATGATGAAGTGCATGTAGAGTTACAAGATAAAGCATTCCAAAATATTATTGCAGTTAAGTCTGAAGATCCTGACTTGACTCCAGCATTAATGGGTGATTAGAATGAAGTTTGTATTTTGTACAGAACCGATCTATCAATATTATCGATCATATTTATATGCAGATGATAAAGATAAGTTGGATAAACAACTCATGGTGGAATATGGTGATTATAAAGATATGTGGGATCTTAAGCAACAACAAGATGCTTTACCTGAAAATATCTTTGTAGCTGAATTGACATCAAGAGATTATCCAAGAAACCCATGGAATTATGTAAGTCAGCTTATTTCTAAGCTGACTTATCAATATCTTATAGATAGTCCAGATTTTGAAACAATCTTTAGTGAAGTATTGTTTAATCAATCTGAATTAGAATTTTATGAATTCTATAAGGCTATCTATAGATTCTATAATGGTTCTGAAGTATTCATTATTGTAAGCAATGATGAATATTCTGATATGGTTACTCAAATGATGTGTAATATAATTAGAAGAACGTATGGTATTCATCCACAGATTATTTATGATATGGATGATGTATATAGTATACGTGATGATATAGACTTCTCACCTCAAGGAGCTCAACTTGCATACTTGCAGCGTAAAGCTTATTTTAAACTTGATGCTAAGAAGGACTTTGAACCATTACAAGTTTGGTATCCATTTGATATAAATACTTATACAAATGCATTGGAGTAAATAATGAGACTTTCATCAATTAGTATACTTATAGGTAATCCAATCTATGAGTATACTTCAAAAGATAAAATCGACTGGGCTTACTATCTAGAGCCTAGAAAGATTAATGACGAAGATATCTTATACTTTGATGATCATAAGCTAATATTAAATGATATTGATCTGGAGGACGATAATTTTAAAGTAGATGAATACGATAACTTTATTAGAGTTGGTGAATTAGTATTAATGACAAAACAAGATATGTTTGGTATGAAAGAAACTATAGTCGGATTAGATCCACATAGTATAGAGCTTCATAAAGACTATTTTATTGCATTAATATTTAAAGTAATGAATATGCTTGCTAACAACAATATTCAACTTGCTGTAGATACATTAAATTCCACTTATATAGATTATGTAAGTGGTGAACTTAATGTAGGATACTACAGAGAATTCAATGTGCAATCTAAATATAAAGTATCCAGTATGAACTACATTTATTCTATCGATATAAATCCAGATGATATTAAATCATTAAATATTGGTTATAATGAAAAAGTACTAAGATATATTAAATCCCTTATTTGGGGATTATATGGTAAAACGTAAATATATCCACTAGGAGTTTAACTCCTAGTGGTTTTCTTTTTTTTTTGTTATTTTGTAATACTTGGTATTTTTGATTGCATATTATTAAGGTGATATGATGATTAGTTTATAGTTTTAAGCTCCACATGAGCAGAAAGGAGTCATATCATGAAACGTACTCACGAATTTAAACTTTCCAATATTGAAGCTTCCATTAAGAAACATCCAAAGCTTTGGATTGCGGCAAGCTTCATTTCTACATTTGTAACAGTTATCGATATAGTTAACACTTTAAAGAAAGAAGGTAAATAAGATGTTTGTACTAAAAGACCAATTTAATTTTATTCAAGGTATTTTCAACAATTTCGATAATGCAGTTAAAGCTGCAAATCGTTTTACCAGCAAAAAAATATATGTTGGTAGATCAGCATCAATCTTCGATGCCGATGGAGTAGAAATATTCAAGACTACTATTACTAGTATTGAAGATTAAAATAATAAGGAGGATGGGAATATTCACATCCTCCAAAGTTATTTATTTTTTTTTATTTGTAGCACCGGCGTTATTGATTGCTGTATATGCAGTAATAGCTAAGAAGATCTTCTTAGCAATCATATCAGGAATAATATCTTCTTTATAGAATAGTCTAAGCTTATTAAGTAAGTTAATAGAAATACGTCCACTTACACTTTCCATAACAAAGTTACGGAGTTCTTGTTCAAGTTCAGTATTAATATACTTAGAGTCTTGAATATTATTCATGACTGCAAATTCTTGAATAGATTCATTTATAAATATATCAATAGTCTGTGTCATTTCATCTAATGAAGTAGACATAGACATTTGAATCAAATCTAATTCTCTTTTATTTTTTTCTTTATATGAGTTAGCTATCTTATTAGCAACTCTATAAACTAAGAAGATTATAAGTAGGATAATAAGATAATTAATACCAAGTACGATTAACTCCATATTCATTTAATACACTCCAATCTTGGACTTTATCTCTGAGTTTTAGGAGTTCACCAGTTTCGGTATCGCCTAAAGAGATAGCATAATTTACGTAGTTTATTATTTTGTTTGCCAGCTCAATAGTTATACCATATTTGTATTCTTCTAGGAAAGCCATCCAGTTACCAAAACACATATCTGGATGGATATACATACCATTTGCATTATGGTATAGTTGATGTGCAGTTAAAGATAGCATTACAAGTTGTACTTTATTTTCAGTATGAACTTTCTTTAGTAAGTTAACTAAGTCGAAAGTTGTAATATATCCAATAGTATTGATTGTATGCTCAGTTAAGATAACTGCAATATCAAAGATAGTTAGCATATTATGATGCATTTCAATTGTAGCCATATCAGTATAGATATTGCTATGTAATTGACAGTGATCCATACCAAGATTCATTAGATACCCTTTATAGTGAGTATAAGTTCTAGACTTTCTAAATCTACTAACAGCATTCTTAATAAAGTTTGTATAAACGTCTATATCCATTAATGTATATTTAGTTTGATAGAATGATAACTCAAAAGGTACATATGGAGATCTTAGTACTGGATTCACTGGATCTTTTTTTAATTGTAAGTCAGGGAATTCATTCATTTTACTATGCTCCTTTGTAAAATTGTCTATATCTATATGTTAAGGATAAGCACTTATTAGGGTTACATACTATTAAAGTAAAATCTAAATTCTCTCTGAAAGGAGGAAATTTACAATATGCAAAATCCTAATATGGATAAGGTGTTTACAGAATATCCTTTTGTAGACGTACTCATTTATTATGTAAAAGAATTAGGCATGAAATGTATCGTAAAGTCTGAAACAGAAGCTATTAATAATGAGACTGTACGTACAGAATTCATGGGCGATCTATATACTCAATCTGTAGAAGGTACTGCAGATTGGAGATTATATGATTATACGGTGGATGTCTTAACTAGAGCTGGAGTCCCATCTAATTATTTTAAAAAAGCAGTAGAAGATCCTAGCTATATTCCAGAAGATTATAGAGATAAAGCTAGAGATGAAGCTGCAAAAGTATTTATTGCAAACTATGTAGAAGAGAATAACTATTATAGAAAGATCACTGGTTTACCTAACTTAGGTCATGAAGGATTAGTAGTTCCTGAAGATTTAAGAATAGATAATATTGGTATCGATTATAGAATTCCTCTACATGAAATGGATGATGCTACAATTAGTGAATTAGAAGAACGTGGTATTTGGAATAATATCTTAGCAAGATATACTGAAGATGAATATGCATATCTAAAGTATATTAAATCCAATATAGATATCTATAAAGCTAGAAAAGCAACTGAATTCCAACTTCTATGGTTGCCATCTATTGATAACTCTGTAGTTAAAGAGAAGTTTGAACGTAGATTTAATGTAAATAGAGCATTTGCTATCAATACAATCTACTCTGAATCTCATAGATTTGATAGTAAATATTATGATGCTTGGTTAACTATATTTATTATCATTCAAACCATGATTGATTTAATATCCGAAGTTCAAGAGCATATTATTAATCTTGATGTGTTTGATGAACGCTGTGTAAGATATATATTCATGTCTCATGGTGTACCATATTATGATGAAATCCCATTAATCTATCAAGTTAGAATGATGCGGAGACTTCATGAGTTACTTAAATATAAATCAACTGCTAAATGTATGGTAGATATATGCTCTATCTTCGGCTTTGATGATTTACGTATCTTTAAGTATTATTTATTACGTGATCGTAAAGTAGATAAAGATACTGGTGAATATATATTCAATTATAAAGTTAAGCAAGTTTTAGATACAGATCAGAAAGTTAATACTAGTAGTGAGACTTTAACTAATTTTGCTTCTAATGGTATTAAGATTCCATTCCCTCATGAAAACTTCCTCGATAAAGGTGGGGCTGTTTTTGTTAACGTTGATGGTAAACGTGTCTTAGAAGATAAATATAATATCACTAATGACGGTAAACTTAACTTTAAAGATAATAATTTCCTTAGAGGCAAATCTAAACTTGAATTCGTTTTCTTCTCTAATAATGAATTTAATGATGATATCTCTAACTTAGATGGTTATAAGATTATAACTGATGTTAGACAATATCCTATTACTGATAATAAGCAAAAGAACTTTACTATAGAATATCCTACAGCAGATTTCTTAGATATGGGTGGGTTAATGTATCTATCAACTGGTGGTACATTCATTGACCCTAAACGATATACTATAAACGGTAATAAGATTACTTTTAATAAAGATATCGATTGGTCTAAAACTACCAATGAACGTTTACTTTCTGTAATATTCATTTATTCTCCAAGATATCCTATTAAGAGTAAGATAACTGAGTATAACTTTAAGACTATTACTGATAATGCTATCAATAGCTTTGATGTACCAGAGCCATATTATAATTACTTACAATATGGTGGTGAGTTCTTTGCATTATATGGTTCGGTATTACTTCCATCTGATAGATATATGCTTAATGGGAAAAACTTCTCATTCGTATATCCTCAAGATAAAGTAACTAAGAATCGTAGTGTAGTATTCAATAATATTTATACTGAAGGTTTTGATGTTGAACTAGAAGAAAAATATTTCACTACTACAGTACAAACTCCTGGTGTACAAGATTATGAAATCGAAGTTCCATTTAAAGGATATCAGGAAAGTGAATATCCTATTGAAGTATTCCTTGATGGTAAACCTATATATTCTTCTGAGTATACATTCTTAAAGAATAAAATCAAGATTCTAGATCAGACTAAAATATTACGTGCTGGTACTGAGATTAAGATTCACTTTGTTTATCCTAAGAATAGAGACAGAATTAAACTAACATCTATGCGATTAGAGATTGATCGTATGATGAGTTCATTTAAGATTGACTTTCCATATGATGGATATGATTCTAAGAGAAATAAATGGTTAATTACTATTAATGGTGAAATCTTAGATAGATCTAACTTTATTATGAATGGTAATATTTTATCATTTAGAAACTCTAAAGATTATGTAGATAATAAAGATATAATTATAGTATACTTCTTCCAAGATCCACGTAATAATTATACTGTCCATATCACTGAAGATTCACTTAAAGCTCGTGTAGCTAATCAAAAGATATTTACAATTAACTATCCATTCTATAATTATGAAAAATCTGGTAATGGTATGATTGTAACAGTTGGCGGTACTATCATTGATAAGTCAAGATATACAGTATCTGGTACAATGCTTACTTTAGATGACTCTATTAATTTAGAAAAAGGTCGTGAAGTTAGATGTATCTTTATTTATAACTCAATCTATGATAGCTTCAATAACTATATTAGAACTGAGTATAATATATATGATTTCAGAAATGGTAAACGTGTTGTAGATATTCCATACCCTTATGATAACTTCTTAGAGTCTGATAATAATAACCAAATGCAGATTCTATGTGAAGATGGTACTATATTAGAAGAGAATATTGACTATGAAATAGTTGACGATCAAGCTCTATTCTCTAAGCAGGAATAGAATTATTTGCTGAACAGTATTTTGGAAAATTAAGAGTGAACGAATCCTTCTCTTATGTAAATGCTAAACGTAAAAATATCTTTATCGAAGATCCAACTAAAGACTATGACCTTAAGTTTGTTAAGATTCCTTTGAATGATTCTGCAGACAATTATATTCGTGATGAGTCTAAATATATAGATTATGATACATTTACTGAAGATGATTGGCTATGGACTAATGAATTCGATCCATTAGATATTAAGAATCAGATTCTTGAGAAAGAATTCAACTATGCTAGAACTAAATATATATCTATTGATACAGTTATGTCTATGAGTGATTTATCATTTAAGATTCCATACTTCTTTAACGTATTCTTTGATGATAATAGATTCGAAGATCGTATTAGATTATCGGTTCCTAATATTAGACCTGATAAGACGTTTAAGCTATCTTCTATCTTATGCTATCTATTCTCTTTATCTTACTTATATTATAATAAGAAAGATACAATCCAGACAGAGACAGTTCCTATAATGTATATCCAAGGATTTAATTTCGATGCAGACTTAGATTTACTCCGTAGAGATATTGAACGTAAATATGGATATACGTTAGAAGAATTAAAAGTAGCAGACTTTAAGACCTATAAGCCTGGTATATCCATGAAAGGTTTAATAAATATCTTAGAGAATAATACAAAGATTTATGATGTCGTAGTCAAAGGTATGTATTATGCTGACAATAAACGTATCTATGATGCATATAAAGCAGTATATGATGCTTTGATGATTAAGAAGTTTAGCAATAAATTCTTTAGAGTAAATGGTGATCAAGTTGCTAAGACTTATACTGAATATCTAAGATATCAGGATATAGATCTATATAACTCTATTCTACGTATAAAGTCTATTGGTGAAGATCTTCAACGTAAGAAAGCTATTACTAATACAATTATGGATACAGTTAAATATATTGAAGTATTCATGGGATCTGAAGATTATAAACAGCTATTCAACTATCTACCAGGTATAGGTATTGATTACTTAAAGATGTATGTATCTAAAGTTATTGATTTCTTTAAATCTTATAAGATTGAGTTAGCTGGTTTAACTACAGTTTATAATTTCGATAGACGTTATAATCAATATATTAAACCAATAGATGCAATTAAATATCTATCTAAGTTAAGAAATGAAGACTTTGAGTTATTCTATGATGGTTTCAGTAGCTATATTGCTAAGAAATATGAAATAGATAAAATTACTCAAAAGGAATTAGTATATATCTTAAGATATTACTTCAAAAAATATGGCATCAAAGATCATGGTATATCTACGTTAGACCCAACTACAGATATCCATGATAAAATACACATTTACGCAGTACTTAAACGTACTGATGATTTACGTAATATTATTAAGAAAGAACTTATAGTTTATACTAATAGTTTAAGATTACATCATTATGGAATATCTGAAATATATGATCAAATTAAATATAAGACTAAACGTAAGACTACTGATGAGTTTAATTTATATGATCATGTATACGTATCTCAATACGATACAAATGGATAACCAAAACATAATAATAAATTTTGAAGATAAAAACTAATTGGAGGTAAATGTAAGATGCCTGATAAACAGTTAAATATTGCAGAATTTAGTCATACAACAGATGACAGTAATATTACTGCAACACATAACCGAACCAACATTAAAGTTTTTGTTGGTGGTACTGATATCTTATTATTTGAAGGTGAAAATAAAATCATCTTACCTGGAGCAGAATATACTGCTACTCAACACTTTGATATTCCTAGACAATATACTACGCCATCTTATAATACAGAAATGAATTTAGAAAACTCTGTATTTGAAACACCATCTACACCAGAAAAAGTTTACTTATTCTGTGTTGGTACCGATGGCTGTGGTCGTGAAAACTCTCAAGTGTATGAAGTTAATTATGCTAAATGGTGTGCACCAGAATATTTGGTTCCATTCCGTTTCCCATTGATTACTGAAGATCTTACTGAAGCTAAGAAAGAAATCTATCATGGTAGTAAAATCATTGGTAACCGTGTTGCATATTACTTCAAAACATTTGAATCCAAACCAGTTAAAAAGATTCGTTTCGAAGATGGTACTACAGTAGATGCTACTATTTATAATTCTACTAAAGAATCTGAAGTTGAAACTTTTGTAGAAATCAACTTAAAGATCACTGAAGAAGAATGTCGTGAATGGTTCATCAATACAGTTGGTATCAATGAAGCACGTATTAATACAATCTCTTTATGTACTGCTTGGAAAAAAGAAATCAATGGTAAACAATACTATCAAGATATTCGTCCATTGACTAAATATAATATGCCAAATGAACAATTGATCGAGCTTTCCAAAGGCTTAGATATTGTATACCAAATCTATTATTAAAATCTATACCCCCATAGGAGTTTAACTCCTATGGGGATATTCTTTACATATTGCTTAAGTATCTAGATAGAACCATACGAGAATTGATATCATCAACTACTATATGAATATCTTCTTCTGACATATATTGGAATGCAGTCATAGCAGACTTATTCATTAGATCTTTTACTTTAGACTCATCATTTATGATAGCTAAATGACCAGTACATAAAGAAGATAACTTATTGACATCTTTATTAATAATACATTTAGTCATAAGTATACCGAGAAGAGTTGTAGCTCCAGCCATATTACGTGTATGACGCATTTGAGTTATTACTATACCGAGAACTTTATCAAATATTACAAACGATTTATCTAATGCTAAGAATAGACATTCGTTATTATTCTTAGACAAGAATAGATCCTGAGTTTGAATAAGGTTATTAATAGTACATATTATTTCATAAGACTCAGACTTGATTGCTTTTAAGAATAAGCTATGATAATCTAAATCAGCATTAAGATTTCCTAATATAATATTGAGTACCTTATTATATTTATCATCTAAGATTAAGACATCTGCTATTTCTTCAAAGCTATATTTTGTTTCATTAGTAATGCTGCTTACAAATAATAGTAAATCATCTTTATCAGTGATGAAAACCATATCATCTACTAATGATCTAAGGCTACCAGACGTATCCCCCTTACGGTTATACTTTTTTGCTATTAACGGGATTACGTTAATCATATTTACCTCCAAAACAATATAAATGGTACATCCAAATTAATTGGATGTACCACTTTAATTATTTCACAGTTAGGAATGGGCTAATTCTAATAGCAAGCATTGCACGTTTTTCATTAGTATATTCTTGAGTACCGGAAAGTTTCCAACCAAGATAAATATCAAATCTAAATCTCTTATTAATAATTGGACAAGTCCAATATTCAGCAGATTTTACAGAGAAGTATCTATCAACCCCATAATGGTCTTCTAAGAAAGATACAAAGATCTGTTTACCTTTAGTTTGATCGTTCTCTAGTACATGTTGGTTAATACCAGTATATGTAATACCAAGAAGTTTATATGCAAAACCATATGAGCAATTTCTATATAACCATAATACTCTGCAGAAATAACGTTGTACTCTTTCTTTAAGAGTAAAGTCATCATCTAAAACAACTACATGACCAGGGATCATTTCATCATTAGTTTTAGACTCAGGATAATATTTATAGTGTTTATTAAAGTCATATCTAAATACTTTAGGAACTACTTCTTCATAGATCATCCAGTCTACATCAAGACAGTTATCATAAGTTTGCCATAATCTAAATATCTTAGGAAGATTACCATATTTATCACAGAATAGAACTACAATAGGATTAGTAATATAGCATAAGATTTGAAATAGTATAGCTACAAAATAACAACTAATATATTCAGGAGTAACTAATTTCATAAAGTAATTAAGTGCTTTTCTAGTTACAGGTAACATCATTAATTACCACCCAATTCTTCTAGGCTAACAGATTTGAATGCACCATCAGTACCTAACTTAGCTTTTTCTACATTATTAAATGTAAATACTAATTCACCATCATTGTTAGCTTCAATCTTCCAACCATTACCTAAAGTAACAGCTTGAGTTTTAGTTAAATCTGCTTTCTTAACAAATAAATCATCAAACTCTTTACGGTTATAAAGATTAGCTAGTTTAAATTGTTGATATTTGGATACAAAATAATGATTATCATCTTGAGTAATCATACTGGCTGGGAGTGTTGCTGGTAATGTATAATTATTAGCACCAGCCTCAATACCATCCAATTTAACTTTATCTTCTTTAGACATCTTACCATCAGATGTTGTAGTTACATTAGGAATATTACTACTAGAAACTACAATCCATGTGGTACCATTAAATTGATAAGTATTACCCTCATCTGTTACAGATACAGTCCAACCCTTTTTAGGAGAAGGGTATTTAGTATTTAATTTAGACTTAGTATCAACTGCTTCTTTCCATTCCATACCAGAACTAGCTTCACTAATCTTAGTGGCAATTTCAGTTGCAGTTAGAGTAGCATCTAATTTATCTTTTTGAGCTTTAGATACAAATTGCTTAGCATTAGACTCTGTAATAATACCTGCAGGGATTGCAGTGACATTTACAGTTACATCAGAAGTACCATCAAAGTTTACATCTGCAGCAGTTAGACCAGAGAATTTGAATTTACGAACAGTTTTTAATTTATCAGCAGACGCTGCATTTTTAGTGATATCGACATCTAATGTAGATGGATTACGACCAGCGATTACGTGACCTTGACGGTCTACTGTAACTGCTGTAAATTCAGTGGCAGTTAAATCTGTTTGTGTGTTTGGATGTGTATAAACTGTATCAGTAAATACCGCATCAGCTGGTACATCTTTAGCTATAGTATGACCATTAACTCGAGTGATATTAATATTTCTAGAGATTTCATTATAGTCAATAGCTAAATCTCTTACGTTAAGATTAACATCACTTGTACCATCAACAGTAACTTCATTAGCAGTAGCCTTACCTGTAATTTTAATTTTAAATGGAGTGAATCTAGTACCACCACCCCCAGCACCAGCAAGTGCAGATAGGTCTAAAGATTTAATAGCTTTATCCACAAATTTAGTTGTAGCAATCTGATCAGTTGCAGTACCAAATGTTGGAGTTGGTGCAGTTGGTTTACCTTGAAGAGCAGGAGAATCTTTCATAAGTAATTCATTCAATTCAATACCGCCGATTCTATCTGCAGTATCTGCATGAGATGCATTACCAGTAATAGAAATATCATATTTACCAGATAGTTTATCCTTACCGATAATACCTCTAAGGGCAGAAGTATCAATAGTAGTAACAGGAATAACTAGGTCTCCACTACCATCAAACTGTACTGGAGTAGAATCTGCTACACCACCAAGTTTAATATTAATTTTATTAGTTAACTTATTGGCTTTAATTGCAATCTCTGGTTTAAAGATCTTAAGAGTATTTGTAATAAAATCAGTTGTAGCGATTTTATTAGAAGAGTCACCTAAAGTAGGAGTTGGTGCAGTTGGCACACCAGTAAAATTAGGCGATTCATTAGGTGCTTTATTATTCCAAGTCTCTCTATCTAGACTATTAATGTGTGCATTTTTATCTTTAATGTGTCTATTTAAATTATAAGACACAGATTCAGAAGAATCTTTAATTAACGCTTGAAGTTCAGCGGATAATTCATTTAATGTGATTTTATCATATAAGGGATTAAAGACTTCCATATTTGTCTCCTTTCAGTTAATCAATTATCATAATGTTTTAACATATCGGTAACCCCTGATTCTCCCTTTAAAGGTGTAATTGGGGTGTTATTTTTAAAAGGAGGATTTAAATTTATGATTCTTTTAAGATCTTTAAGAACCAATATGGCTTTGATCTGTATGGGATTCGGTCTATTTGCAGCAATGTTAGTTTTAGCATCTTGGCTATATGGTTACTGGTCTAACGGTCTATATGGTACTAAGTTTGAAATTGATAGTTGTTGGCAAGGTCTATCCGCATGCGGTGTTGGGCTAATTGGTTTATTTAAATGGTTAGTGGATAGCTCTAAGAACTCTCCAGAAGGTGAGTTTCCTATTGCTCCAAAAATTGTAAAAACTCCCATTGTTGAGCAGCCTGTTGTCGAGCGTCCGATTGTAGAGATACCCGTTAATAGTAAAGCTGCAGATGATGTTATTGAAATGGCTAAAAGAACTTCTAGACCAAAGAAAGTTCATAAGCCAGCTAATGAAAAATAAGGAGGATGTAGTTTATGAAAATCGGTGAATTATCCGAAAAGTATGAATCTGGTGGTGCTGGTATCGGTACCATTTCTAATGGATGGGGTGACCCAGGTGGTAAATCCTATGGCACATATCAATTCTCTAGTAATGCAGGGTCATTAGAAGAATTTATAGAATGGTTACAAGAAGAAGGTTATTGGTTTGGTGCAGAGTTGGCTAAATATCCATTAACTGGTGCAGAATTTGATGCTGCATGGAAATGGTTAGCTAATTCTGATAATGCAAGAGATTTTGAAGAAGCTCAAGATCGATATGTAATTACTCATTATTATGAGCCTGCTATTAGAATTCTTCGTCGTATTGGTTTTAATATTGAAAACCATCATGAAGTTATGAAGCAAGTTGTATTTTCTCGTGCTATTCAATATGGTTTAGGAAATATTGAAGAAATGTGGTTAGATGCACTTGATTATCTTGGATATCCATCTATGTCTTACGTTGATGGTAAAAATATCGATAGAGCTATGATTGAAGCAATCTATATTGGTGTATGCTCTTCTTGGGAGTGGAATCAATCTGCTAGTCGTGAAGCTTTACTTGATCGTTTCCAAAATGAATGTGCTGATGCACTTGCTATGATTCCTGAAGACGAATAATAATATGCTCCAATGGGTCTCAGAACTCATTGGAGCCTCATTTTGAACATAAACGTAATATGAATAAAGGAGGTTAATATATGCCTTATAACTATGAATTAGATAAGATTGGGTTCAAAGAACTATCTTTATCTCTTCAGAATACTATAAAGCAGAATCTTGCTCATACGCAAAATGAAGCTATACATGTAACTCAAGAAGAAAAAGATAGATGGAATAAAATAACCGATCTACCATTAACTGATGAAACAAATAAAGGGCTTATGTCTCCAGCAGAGAAAATAAAACTAGCTGGTATTGAAGATGGAGCAAATAATTATACCCATCCAGATACTACTGTTACTCCAGGAGTATATTTGCAAGTGGAAGTAGATCAACAGGGTCATGTAATTGCTGGTCGTAATCCATCTAAGATTAATACTACTGCAGATAATGCAGATCGTCTTGGTACATTTCCAGCAGATGCATATGCTAAGGTAACTTCTCCTCGGTTTTTAGGTGCACCTAAAGCTCCAACACCTAAATTAGATGCAGAAGAAGATCAAATAGTTAATATTGATTATTTAAACAAACAGTCTCCTTATATAAAACAAGAGAACGATCCTGAAGAGAAATATCAAAAGAAATTCTGGATTGGTCCTAACAATTGTTTGAATGCATATGACCCAGTTAAGAAATGGAATTCAGTATTTGCTGAAGTTGGTTTATTCTTACAGGCATTAAATACCGATACAGAGAAACCAACTAAGCCAAATGATTACTCTAATTTCTTTAAATTTACTGGTAAACGTAAAATAACTGCACTTGCACTAGATGGTATTGATTCAACTTCTGAATATGCTACAGTATTTGGCTTACGTGCAGATGAAGATGAACCTGCTTATGAATTTATTTTCTTTGATAGCGGCAGTGTTATATTACGTTCTGGTAAAGGTGATACATGGAGTTTCAAAACACAAATATGTTAATAGGGAGGATATATGGGAACTACAAATAAATTAGCAGTATCCTTCGCTAGTAGAACTACTAGTAACTATGATAAGCAGCTAGACAGAATTACTAGTAAGGAGCTTAATGAGTTACTTAATGAGAAAATTGATTTATCATTCACTCATACTCATGACGAAGTTAAGCATATTACTGCCGAAGAACGTAATAGATGGAATACTATCTTAAGTGGTCTTAAACCAGCAACAGAAGCTGTAGCTGGATTAATGAGTGCTGAAGATAAGTTTAAATTAAATAAGATAGAAAACTTCGCTACTAATTATAGACATCCGAATAGTGGCGTAACACCTGGATCTTATCTTAAAGTAACAGTTAATGAACAAGGTCATATAATATATGGTGAGAATCCAGCTAGACTTAATGTCACTGTAGATAATGCAGAAAAGCTTGGTGGATATCTTTCAAGCCAATATGCTAAATTAGATAGTCCTACATTTACAGGCATTGTTAAAGTCCCTGATGTAACTATTGCAGGAAATCCTAATAGCCCTGCAACCATTAAGTTATTAGAGGACTATGTATCTAATCAGATCTTAAATAAAGTATATCCTATTGGTAGTATTTATATTACTCTAGTAAATACTAATCCATCAGAAATTATTGGTGGGGAATGGAGACGTGTTGCAGAAGGACGTTGTTTAGTAGGTGTTAGTGCTGAACGTAATATTACTTTACGTAAGACCGGTGGTACAACTAGTGTTATTCTTAGTGAAAATAATATTCCTGCACATGATCATACTATTAATATAACTGGTACTACTGATAATAATGGGAATCATACACATATCGCACATGATGTAACATCATTTAAAACAGAAAAAGAAGTTTCAGTAGAAGATAGAAATGCATATGAAAAATACGCCAGAACTTATAGTAGTGAACGATATAACTCAAAAGTAAAGCGATATGTAAATGAAACTTTAGAAACCCCTACATCTGAAGCTGGTGGTCATACTCATACATTTACGGTAAGTGGTAAGACCAATAAAATTGGTGGTAGTATTATTCCTAATGCAGTGAATATTGAAAATCCATATTTAGGAGTATATATGTGGGAACGTATAAGTTAAAAGGAGAAATATATGAAGCCTAGTTTAGAAAATTTTAAGAAAACTTTAATAGATAATTTTAAAATATATAAGAAGCCTATTATTTTAGGCACTCTATTCTTTTTTATCTCCACATGTATTGGTGGATTTGTTACATATAAAATTATGCAATCTCAGGTTGATGCTGCATATGAAAAAATTAATGATCTTAAATCAACTCTACCTAATGCAGAAGTAGCAGCTCAATTAAGAATTGTTAAAGACGCTGTAGATGATCTTAAGAAAAATAAACCAGTAACCGAACGAGTAGTAAATAATACTCAAACAGAGATTCGTTATGTAGAAAAAGAATCTCCACAAGATCCAGATGTTGATATTCAAAATAAAGTTCCGGTTGCTAAAATTAAATACAATGATCAACTTTACGATGTACCAATGCAAACTAAAACAACTACCACTACAGATAAAGATGGTACTGTTAAAGTTAACCAATCTCATGAATTAACTATTGATGTGACTAAAGTTGCTGATCGTCAAATCGCAGCATATCGTTGCGACGTAACGCGCCAACGTTGGTGAACGTGATAGATACGCGCACGTTCAACATCACCAACTCTATGTGTCTGGCACAAGGTCTGAACTTTCAGCCCGGTGTGCGCACCGAAGACAATTGCGCCAATTGCGGCTTCTCGCAAGTGCGTATAAACGGGTTGGACGGGCATTATTCGCAGATACTTATCGATTCTCGTCCCGTGTTTTCAGCCTTGCAGGGCGTTTACGGCTTGGAGCAGATACCTGCCAATATGATAGAGCGGGTAGAAGTAGTGCGAGGTGGAGGCTCGGCATTGTATGGTTCGTCGGCAATAGGTGGAACCATCAACATCATTACGAAAGAACCATTGAGCAATTACGCTGAGTTGGCGCATACGTTCACGGCTTACGAAGGAGGAAAGACATTCGATAACAACACCACGGTGAACACTTCCATTGTGTCGAGCAACAATAAAGCAGGCTTCTCTGTCTATGGACAGAGCCATAATCGTGGTGGTTACGACAGAGACCAAGACGGCTTTACCGACCTTCCAAAGCTAATCAATAAAACCATTGGTATGGGTGCTTTCCTGCGATTGAACAACTATTCCAAGCTGAAACTGCA
>ERZ773018.516-NODE-516-length-22676-cov-4.905486_pt1 | contig 22676 bp, 12 predicted proteins | sample MGYA00580840_ERZ773018 | MGnify/ENA primary metagenome ERZ773018 (study PRJEB29015, sample SAMEA2738125) | human oral metagenome | biome: human oral; feature: human-associated habitat; material: saliva | place: China | collected 2256 ... | reverse complement strand
TAATACTTTGCTGAGGTGTTGGGAAGATTCAAAGTGCCCTTCTTCTCTCGTGTGCGCATAGGCACTCCTCCCCTTTCGGGGAGGTTGGGTGGGGCTTCTCTCCCCCCTTCGGGGGAGTTGGAGGGGGCTGTAGGTTTTTTGGCTTCCTCCATTATTGCCAACGCCAATGGCTCCAATCCCTGTTCACGTGCAATCTGAGCACGTGTACGGCGTTTGGGCTTATAAGGTAGGTAGATGTCTTCCAACTCTGTGGAATCCATACAAGCGTGAATCTTTGCTTCTAATTCTGGTGTCAGTTTCTCTTGCTCACGGATAGTCTTGAGAATGGTTTCCTTACGCTTGCCGAGTTCCTTCAAACGATCATTGAGTTCGCTGATATTGGTTATCTGCACCTCATCAAGGTTCCCCGTTCGCTCCTTACGATAGCGAGAGATGAAGGGAATCGTACAGCCCTCATCGAGTAAGGTGAGAACAGCAGAAACGCTTTGGAGAGGAAGGGAAAGGGAGTGGGAGATGAAGGAAGCACCAGAAGCCCCCTCCAGCTCCCCCGAAGGGGGGAGAGCCCTATTTGCTGAGTGTTCGCTATTGTTCTTATGCTCGTTTTCTTTGCTGTATGGTGGTTGTCTATTCATTTCAGATACTGGTTTATGTCTTGTCTTTGTGGAATCTGACTACTTCCCTTCCATTATTTTTGGGTCAGTGCCCTTTGTTTTTTTGGAAGAATCAGTGCGTTTTGTCTTAATCACGATGGTTGGATGTTTTTCTTGTCGTGGATCGTTTATATAAGTAAGGATGTCGGCAGAAACGATGTCCGTGGGCTTAATACCCTTTGGCAAAGCCTCCATGATACGTTGGGGAGTGAGCTTATAATCAATAATCGTCAGTCTCTTGCGTGGTTTTATTATCTTGCCGTTCAGAACCCATTGAAGTTCTGCAAAGGAGTTGGTTCTTATGATGACAATATCTCTTGGCATTTTACAGAAAGTGATGTTCTTCCCTTGTTTTATTTGCTCTTCTGCTGAGAATGTCTGAATGGATTCAATCGCTTGGGGCGGAATAAGTCCCAGTCTATGTGATACAATCTGTTTAGCCGAATCCGACCGCATCTCGTCAATGGTAACGTGCAGGAGGGAGTCGGGTAGAGGAATGCCGTCAATGACGCATAAGGTCTGGGCATGTGTGGTGAGACTGGTGAGCACAGTCAGGATTATACAAGTCAGGGTTCTTTTCAGGTTCAGTTCCATTATAATCTTTTTTTGTTCGTCAAGATTATTTATATGCATAAAGCAGGATGGGTTTCCTACTCTTGTCACAAAGGACTTCGATTTTCCTTAGCATAGCAGGGCTTGTCGTGAAGCATCCCCACGAAGCATCGGAGAGAGGAAGATAGGAGGTGAGATGGTGCATAATGCCCACGTATCGGGAACTATGGATGAGGATGTTTCTTTGGCGTGCATTGCTGTTCGAATCATCAAGACCATCAAGCGCAAAACGCAGTCCGACAGTAGTGGAATAGCCTTTCTCTGCAATCTTGAAAGCTCCGAGACTTGAACATCTGCTCCCCTCCTTATTTGAGAAAACAGGTTTCCACGCACTGTTACCCTTTCCTTTGCCATGTGCACAGGGGGCAGTGTCGAGTACGGTCAACGTATTCAGGTCGATGATAGCCATTCGGTCCTCACCCGATGGGCGTGAGAAGTCTACGAGGATGCAATAGTCTTCGTTATATCCCTTTTCGTGACAGATTTCCCATACATCTTTGAAATAACTTTGGAATGAATAGGACTTTATCTTCCAATAGCCCTTTACCCCAAAGTTAAGGGTTAGAAGAAAGAGAAGAAAGAAAAAGAAGAGGCGGACCCAACTGGCCCCTCCCCCGACCCCTCCCCCAAAGGGAGGGGAGTAGTATGTTCTGCTCATTGTGGTTTGCTATTAATTGGAGAAGTATTATCTGTAAATTACTGTTTACTTTCAGGCAAGTGACGGTAATCACTCCCCTCCCTTCGGGGGAGGGGTAAGGGGGAGGGGCCAGTTGGTTGGTTCAGCTGGGTGGGGCTTTACATTCCCCTCGCCTTCAGCAATCCCTTTGTGTCAGGTGCTTTGAGACCCGTGAAGTCAGAGAAGATCTGCATAAGGTCGCGAGTGTTTCCACGTGAGAGAATCTTCTGGCGGAAGTCATCACCCACCTTACGTGTCAGTGCACCATGAGCCTCGAAGTAATCAGCAATGTTTGCGGCTAATACCTCACTCCACAAATAGCTGTAATAACCAGCTGCATATCCACCACCCCAAATGTGGTTGAAGTAAGAAGTAGAGTAACGTGGAGGAATCTGATAGTTCAACAGACCCATATCCGCCAATACCTTCTTCTCGAAGGCTGGTGCCTCTTGAGCTGTTGGAACCTCAGATGGTGAGAGGCAATGCCAAGCCAAGTCTACGCTTGTTGCAGCAAGGTTCTCGCCCAATGAATAAGCTGAAAGGAAGTTGAGCGAACCCAACATCTTCTCACGCAGGGCATCTGGCATAGGCTCATTGGTCTTGTAATGACGTGCATAGTTATTGAACACCTCTGGAATACTTGCGAACGACTCATTAAACTGTGAAGGCATCTCCACGAAGTCACGTGATACGGCAGTACCGCTCAACGTGTTATACTTACAATTAGAAAGCATACCGTGCAGGGCGTGACCAAACTCGTGGAACATCGTCTGTGTCTCATCCCACGTAAGGAGCGTTGGTTGACCCTCAGGTGCTTTCGCAAAGTTACATACATTATATATTAATGGTTTTTGATTCCTATCTGAACTCTGTTTGAGGAAGGCACTCATCCACGCACCACCACGCTTTGTTGGACGACGGAAGTAATCGCAATAGAAGAGAGCCAACTGCTTACCGTCAGCATCTATCACGTCAAACACCTTCATATCCTTGTGGTAAGTAGGAATATCCTTACGCTCACGGAAGCTGAGTCCATAGACACGATGAGCCGCATAGAAGATACCATTCACGAGTACCGAGTCAAGATTGAAGTAAGGCTTCACGTCGTCATCAGAGAAGCTATACTGATCCTTCTTCATCTTTGCCGAATAATAGAAGCGATCGTAAGGCTGGAGACGGAAGTCTGCGCCCTCTGTCTTCTGAGCATACTCCTCAATCGCCTTTGTCTGAGCTTCCGACTTAGGTTTATAAGCCTCAATCATCTGATGCAAGAAAGCATAAACATTATCCGTATTCTTTGCCATTGTCTTTGATAGCGAGTAAGAAGCATAGTTCTTATAACCCATCAGCTGAGCCTTCTCTGCACGCAAGCGAGCCGTCTTCACGATGATAGGGAAGGTGTTATAAGCACCCGTGCCATCCGTACGATGAATAGAAGCGTTGAAGACCTTCTCACGCAGTGCACGATTCTCAAGACTTGCGAGGATAGGTTGTTGAGTAGTATTTGTAATTACGATACAGTAAGGTGCCTTACCACCACGGCTCTCAGCATCCTTCTTGCACTGAGCGATATCCGTCTCGCTAAGACCCGCCAATTCCTTTACATCATTGACCCATACTGTTGCCTCGTTAGCGGCTTTTGGAAGCATATTGCCAAAGTCCTGCTGAAGCTTTGCCAATTCCTTGTTAATCTCCTGCATACGAGCCATCTTCTCCTTTGGAAGGAGAGCGCCAGCGTGCGTAAAGTCCTTATAGACAACCTCTAATAACTTCTTATCCTCGCCCTTGAGTGTCTTGTACTCATGGTCATAGACATACTTGATGCGCTGGAAGAACTTCTGATTAAACTTAACCTCATTCTCAAATTCCGTCATCAGCGGAACGATGCTTCCCTGCGCCTTCTCAATCTCAGGTGTCTTATCAGCCGAAGCGAGCGCATAGAAGATATTTGAGATACGTTCCAAGTTCTTCCCACTACGCTCGTAAGCCAAGATAGTATTTACGAAGGTAGGCTTCTGCTTGTTATCGGTAATCTTCTTTATCTCCGCCCTCTGCTGAGCGATAGCCTGTTTGATAGCAGGCAGATAGTCCTCACTCTTGATACGACTGAAGTCAGGAGCATTAAAAGGTAATGTACTCTGTTTCATAAGCGAATTTGTGACCGTCTGTGTGGTCTTAGGTCTTACACTCTGTGCCTGACCCGTAAGTGCTGTGCAGGCAAGTCCTGCGGCAAGCACAACATGTTTGATGTTCTGTTTCATATTCACAATGTTATTGGGTGGTGGTTGATGGTTGATGGGTGTTGAATGTTGGTTGATGGGTGATGAATGTTGGTTGTTGATGGTATGTAGATTATAGTAATCATTAACACCCAACACCCAACATTTAACACCCAACATTCAACCCCCATCACCTAACACCTATATTTCCCGCAAACTTACATAAAAAAACTGAGATTATGAAATTAATGGGTGATAATTGTTGGGTGGTGGGTAATAGGTGTTGGGTGGTGTTTGTAAATTATTTTTAATCTATTCAAAGTCAACACATACTCTTTTGGCTTTAAAAATACGCCTACTTGACTTTGAAAAGATGCTCTTTTGAGGTCTAACTAACGCCCTTTTGAAGTCCAATTAAGCACCTTTTCTTGTATGACTTTATAACAGGTTGATTTACTGTTGGTTGCAAACTTACTTTTCACACATATTTTTGTCTTTATTTGTAGATGTTTTATTCGAAATTATGTTATGATTTTTCAAAACCTTGCCTACACATTTTTAAAGTGTTAACATGAAAATATTTTTGGGATGATGGTTTCTTTGAAAAATAATATTGCTGATAAATTCTCTTCATCAGTTGCTTCTTTGGCTTATTTTTACTAACTTTGTACATCACATATAATGCAAAGAAAGTTTAGCGTTAAAGAAGCCAATGATAGGCTTTGTGGGAAGTTTTTCAATAGTTTTTAATTCTTTGATATAAGGCTGTTTGGGAACTTTCTTATTCAAAAATAAAATATTATCTTTGCAAAGAACATTTAGGCAAGAAAAAAGAAAATGATATCAATAGACGGACTGACGGTGGAATTTGGCGTGAAGCCATTGTTTAAGGATGTGTCATTTGTCATTAATGAGCGAGATAGGATTGCCTTAGTGGGTAAGAACGGAGCGGGAAAGTCAACAATGTTGAAGATTCTTTGTGGACTGCAAAAGCCTACGGGTGGCGTTGTTTCTATACCGAACGATACGACTGTGGGCTATCTTCCTCAGGTGATGAAACTTTCTGACGATACGACCGTGAAGGAGGAGACGCGCAAGGCTTTCGCTGACAAGACGAAGATGGAGGCGAAGCTCAAGAAAATGGAGCAGGAAATGGCTGAGCGTACCGACTATGAGAGTGACGGATATGCAGAGTTAGTAGAACGCTTCACGACTGAGCACGACCGGTATATGATGATGGGAGGTGAGAATTATGAGGCTGAGATTGAGCGTACGCTGACAGGTCTTGGTTTTACACGTGAGGATTTTGATCGCCCTACACGTGAGTTCTCTGGTGGATGGCGTATGCGTATTGAGTTGGCGAAGATTCTTCTCCGTCGTCCTGATGTCCTCCTACTTGATGAGCCGACGAACCATCTTGACATTGAGTCTATTCAATGGCTTGAGCAATTCCTCTCTCAAAGTGCTAAGGCCGTCGTGCTTGTGAGTCACGACCGTGCGTTTGTCAACAATGTAACGAACCGTACGCTGGAGATTACCTGCGGGCACGTGGAAGATTATCGTGTGAAATATGACGAGTATCTCGTCCTCAGGAAAGAGCGTCGTGAACAGCAGCTTCGTGCGTATGAGAACCAGCAGAAGGAGATTGCAGAAACAAGGGCGTTCATTGAGCGTTTCCGTTATCAAGCCACAAAGGCCGTACAGGTACAACAACGCATTCGCCAGTTAGAGAAGATTGTGCCAATCGAGGTGGATGAGGTTGACAATTCGGCTATGCGTTTGAAGTTCCCTCCATGTTTGCGAAGTGGGGATTATCCTGTCATTACAGAGGGATTGGGGAAGACTTATCCAAGCAGATTGCATAGTGACGGACCGGGGCAGACGGTGTTTGAGGGTGTCGACCTGATTATTAAGCGAGGTGAGAAAGTGGCTTTTGTCGGTAAGAACGGTGAGGGAAAGTCTACCTTCGTGAAGTGTATTATGGGTGAGATACCTTTTGACGGTATGCTGAAGATAGGTCATAACGTACAGATAGGTTATTTCGCACAGAATCAGGCACAGCTCTTAGATGAGAACCTCACGATATATGAAACCATTGATAGAGTTGCTACGGGCGATATGCGCTTGAGGATAAACGACTTGCTCGGTGCCTTTATGTTCGGTGGTGAGACGTCGGAGAAGTATGTTAAGGTGCTTTCGGGTGGTGAGCGTTCGCGTTTAGCAATGATAAAACTCCTACTCGAACCAGTGAATCTTCTTATCCTCGATGAGCCTACCAACCACCTCGACATCGCTTCAAAAGAAGTGTTGAAGGAGGCTATCAAAGCCTTTGATGGAACGGCAATCATCGTGAGCCACGATCGTGAGTTCCTCGATGGATTGGTGAGCAAGGTGTATGAGTTTGGTGGTGGTAAGGTTAGAGAGCATTTAGGTGGTATTTATGACTGGTTGAAAAGCCCCCTCCAACTCCCCCGAAGGGGGGAGAGTGCAGAGAACCTCTCGCCGGCATCATCAAAACCTAATGATAGTAGAAATGCTTCTCCCCTCCCTTCGGGGGAGTCGGAGGGGGCTTTATCTTACGCTGAACGCAAAGAACAACAGAAGAAGATTCGTAAGGCACAGCGTGCTGTAGAAGAGTCGGAGGCTAAGATAGCGAAACTCGAAGCACGTAAGAGCGAACTCGATGAACTCTTGATGGCCCCTGAGAATGCCTCGAATATGGAACTCGTAACGGAATATACCAACCTCCAACGTGAACTCGATGAGGAAAACGATAGATGGCTCATACTGTCGGAAGAGTTGGAGACTTTGAACTTTGAACTTTGAACTTTGAACTTTGAACATTGAGCTTTGAACATTGAATATCTCTTACATCGGTAATCATAATTATGAATTCTGAATTCTGAATTTTGAATTCTAATTGGATTCTGAATTAAAACCAAATATTTTTTACTATGCGTATCAAAAAACTATTACCAATGATGCTCCTTGCATCAGCCCCTTTTACCGTTATGGCACAAGGACAGGCAGGAATCAAGGCTGAGAATCTCGACAAGTCGGTACGTCCAGCTGACGACTTCTTTACGTTTGCTACAGGTGGATGGCAGAAACTTAATCCACTTCCTGGAGCATTCTCACGCTTTGGTTCGTTCGACCAATTACAAGAGAATAATAACAAGCGAGTCAACACTATTCTGACAGATTTGCTCAAGAATCAGGGTAAACAGAGTGCCACAGAGAAGAAGTTAGGTGACTTCTATAAGCTTGCTATGGACTCAGTGCGCCGTAACAAGGAGGGTGTGAGCCCTGTTAAGCCTCTGCTCAATGAGATGGAGAACGCAAAGACACTTTCTGACCTCCGTGCTCTTCAATTGAAGTATGCAAGCTTTGGTTATGGTGTGCCAATGGGCTATTCCTTTGAGGCCGACGAGAAGAATGCGAAGATGAATATCCTTCTTATCTATCAGGACGGGCTGAGCCTTGGACAGAAGGAGTATTATCTTGATAATGATAAGGCCACGACTGACATCCGTAACGCCTTCCGTCAGTTTATTGCTAATATGTTCCGTCTCTATGGATTCTCTGATGCACAGGCTGAAGCTAAGCGTGATGCCGTAATGCGTTATGAAACGATGTTAGCTATGATTTCAAAGAGTCGTACAGAATTGCGTGACGTGGAGGCTAATTATAACAAGATGACGCTCAGTGAGTTTAAGGAGAAGTATCCTAATATCCCACTTGAGCAGTTGGCAAACGCTGAAGGTGTCAAGAGCGAGTATATTCAGACGATGGTCGTATGTCAGCCAGCCTTCCTTGCTGGTGTTGACAAGCTGACATCTACAGAGACTGCTGAGGAACTCCGTGCACGTATGGAGTGGAGTGCTATCCTTGCTTCGGCTAACTACCTGAGCGACGATGTGCGTGCGGAATACTTCAACTTCTTCAGTAAGACGATGCGTGGCACAAAGGAGGATTACCCTCGTTGGAAGCGTGCCACTCAGCAGGTGGAGAAGCAGATGGGTGAGGCTCTTGGCCGTATCTATTGTGAACGTTACTTCCCAGCTACAAGTAAGAAGCGTATGGAAGACCTTATCAAGAATCTTGAGGTGAGCCTTGCTGAGCGTATTAAGGCACAAGACTGGATGAGTGAGGCTACAAAGAAAGCTGCACTTGAGAAACTTTCATCGTTCTATGTGAAGGTGGGCTATCCTAACAAGTGGAAGGATTTGAGCCAGCTTATGGTTGATCCATCGAAATCATATTATGAGAACGTGCTGACCTGTCAGAAGTTCTGGGCAAAGGATGCCATCGAGGAGAAGGCTGGTAAGCCAGTTGACAAGGACAAGTGGTTGATGACCCCTCAGACCGTGAATGCTTACTATAACCCTACGACGAACGAAATTTGCTTCCCAGCAGGTATTCTTCAATATCCATTCTTCGACCCAAAGGCTGATGATGCCTTTAACTATGGTGCTATCGGTGTGGTTATTGGTCACGAGATGACACACGGATTCGATGATCAGGGACGCCATTATGATAAGGATGGTAATATGACTGACTGGTGGACAGAGGAGGATGCTAAGAACTTCGAGGCACGCACAAGTAAGTATGCTGACTTCTTCAGTGCTATTAAGGTGTTGCCTGATCTCTACGCAAATGGTAAGCTCACATTAGGTGAGAACCTTGCTGACCACGGTGGACTTGAGGTGGCTTTCAATGCTTTCGAGAAGACGCCAGAGGCTAAGAAGGGTAAGGTTATTATGGGCTTTACACCAGAACAACGTTTCTTTATCGCTTATGCTGGTGTATGGGCAAACAATATTACAGAGGCTGAGATTCGTAGTCGTGTGAAGAGTGACCCTCACTCTCTTGGTGAGTGGCGTGTGAATGGTGCTTTGCCACATATCAACGCATGGTATAAGGCGTTTGGTGTGAAGGAGGGTGATAAGCTATTCCTCCCTGAGGCTGAGCGTCTGAAACTTTGGTAAGTGTTGGTGTTGGGTGATGGGTGTTGGGTGTTGATGATTGCATATTGTTTGAGTAATAGATGCTAAGCAGAATTACTATTCATTACCACCTACCACCCATTATCCTATTTCTATTCATACTTTTATATAGGTAAGACTTGTGGAATCTGTTATAAATTACTATCTTTGTATCTTAGTTTAATGCAGAGAAAAGAAGGGTTGTATGCTTGTATGACCCTGTAAAAGATAAAGGAAACAGGATATGCCATTAAGATTGCCCGACGGGCTTCCCGCTATTGATATACTGAAGCGTGAGAATATCAACATCGAAGATATGCTTGCAAAGGAGGATAAGCGTCCACTTCGCATAGTCATACTCAATCTTATGCCGTTTAAGATTACGACTGAGACCGATTTCATACGTATTCTTTCTAATAGTCCGCTATTGTTGGATATCAGCTTTATGAAACTCAAAAGTCATACTTCTAAGCACACGCCAGCGGAACACATGGACCGTTTCTATCACACGCTTGAGGAACTTAGCAAGGAGAAGATAGACGGAATGATAGTCACTGGTGCACCTGTTGAGGATATGCCCTTTGAGGAGGTGGACTATTGGACAGAACTACGAGAGATATTCAATTGGGCACGTGAGAATGTGCGTTCAACGCTTTACATCTGTTGGGCCGCACAAGCGGGACTCTATCATTTCTATAACATTCCGAAGTATCCTTTGCCAAAGAAGATGTTCGGTATCTTCCCAACGATTCCTCTAAAGCCCGAATTACCTCTGTTTCGTGGTTTTGATGATGTCTTCCGTATGCCTCAGAGTCGTCATACGGAGATTAGGCGTGAGGATATTGAACGGGTAACCGACCTTGAAATCATTGCTGAGTCAGAGGAGAGTGGCGTATCTATAGTAAGATCACGTAGTAGGCGTGAGTTCTTTATAACAGGCCATTTAGAGTATGCCTCCGACACACTCGACACAGAGTATCGTCGTGACCTTGGTAAGCGTGATGACGTAGAACTTCCGAAGTATTATTATCGTGAAGACAACCCAGAGAAAGGGCCACTGGTTACTTGGCGTTCACATGCTAATTTACTGTTTATGAATTGGATAAATTGGGTGTTAGGTGGTAAATGATAGGTGATGATGAATGGTTGTTTTGCTTAGCATCTATCACTCAAACAAAATGTAATCATCATCACCCAACAATTAACACTCATCACTCACCATTCTATAAACACTTCATCATCACCCAACACACAACAATATGCACTCATCAACACCCAACACCTATCACCCAACACCCATCACAATCGAACTCCTCGCCCCAGCCAAGAACTTGGAATGTGGTATAGCCGCTATTGAGCACGGTGCTGATGCCGTATATATCGGTGCTTCTCGATTTGGAGCACGTCAGTCCGCAGGCAATAGTGTGGAGGATATCGGTAAGCTATGCGAATATGCCCATCGCTATGGAGCCACAGTTCACGTGACTATCAATACGATTATCTATAACGATGAGTTTGACGATACGCTTGCATTGGTGCGCGAATTGGTGAACGTAGGCGTGGATGCCTTCCTCTTGCAGGATATGGGATTGATGAGTAAGGTGAGGGAGATAGTTCCTGATACAGTAGCTCTTCACGCCAGTACACAGTGTGATACACGAACTTGGGAAAAGGCACAATGGTTGAGCCAACAAGGTTTTGATCGTGTTGTACTCGCTCGTGAATTGTCTGCTGAGGAGATAAACGATATTCATAGCCGTTTACCAGAACTTGAATTGGAAGCCTTTGTGCATGGAGCATTGTGCGTAAGTTATAGTGGTGTATGCTATGTTTCACAACATAGTTTTGGTCGTTCGGCCAACCGTGGTGCGTGTGCACAGTTCTGTCGATTGGCTTTTGATTTGAAGGATTCAGACGGAAAGACCATCGAACACCAGCGCCATCTTCTCTCATTGAAGGATATGAGCCAGATTGATAACCTTGAAACGCTTATGCGTTCGGGGGCTTGTGCCTTTAAGATAGAGGGAAGATTGAAGGATATCAACTACGTGAAGAACGTTGTTTCGGCGTATAGTAAACGTATTGACGAGATTATCAGTAAGCATCCCGATGAGTTCCGACGTGCTTCTTTGGGACGTGTTCGCTATTCGTTTACACCTGATTTGAAGAAGACTTTTAACCGTGGTTATACCAACTACTTCCTCAAGGGTAGACAAGCAGACATCTTCTCACCCGATACGCCAAAGGCATTGGGTGAGTTTGTGGGTCGTGTAAAGGAGATAAGACGTGATAGTTTTAATGTGTCCAGCACAGCAAACTTTGCGAATGGTGATGGACTATGTTTCCTTTCGCGTGATACAGAAAGTCAGTCAACACGCTTAGAGGGATTCCGTGTAAATCGTGCAGTTGGTAATCGCCTCTATCCTTTTAAGATGCCAAGAGGCTTAAAGCCCGGTATGGGCTTGTATCGTAATCAAGACCAAGCGTTTGATAAAGAGTTAAGTGGAAAGACCGCTGAACGTAAGATTGCGATAAAGATGTGGTTTGGAGTCTCCTCTGAAACCTCCCCCAACCCCTCTAAAGAAGGGGAGTGCCTAACGGATAGTCGTGGGACAATATGGGCAAAAGCAGAGGTGATAGGCAGAGCTAATCCAAATCAAACATCTAACGAACGAATATCCAACGAGTATCCCGTTAGGCTCTCTCCTCCTATTACTTCCCTTCGGTCAGTGACGATTGGCTCGGAAGAGGCTGGGGGAGGTCTTCAACTTGCCCAAAAACCTCAACGTGATAATATCATACGTCAGCTCACGAAGTTGGGTAATACGGTATATGAATGTGCTGAGGTTGAGATAGTTGACGAAGCTGATAAGTACTTTATCCCGAGCAGTATGCTTGCAGAACTTCGTCGTATGGTGATAGAGGAACTTGATAAGCAGGTAATGAATATGCAGCGTATGACGATTTATCGAAATACTAAGAGAAAACTGTCAGAACCTAAGCCACAGTTCTCTATGGTAAATCCTTCTCAATATCAGCAGTTACCTTATCTGTATAATATCTCCAATGATGCAGCTCGCAAGTTCTATGAACAGCAGGGATTGACCAAAGCCGAACCTGCTTTTGAACTTCAATACCCAACAGGTGTTGCTAATGGTTCTGAGCCATCAGGCAAGTCGTTCTCTATCAAGGGAGATAAAGAGGCAGTTTCTCACTTGTTGATGCAGTGCCGTCATTGTATCCGTTATTCGCTCGGGTATTGTGTGAAGCGAGGTGGACAGAAGCCAACTTGGCGTGAGCCACTCTTCCTCGAACTGCCTGATAAGCGTCGTTTCCGCTTAGAGTTTGACTGTAAAAATTGCCAGATGAATGTGTGTAACGTTACGTAATTGAAATTCATAGTCTACATCTTATCATGATGATTACGAATAAACGAAATTCTAAGGAACAAGGAGTTGAACAGGCTTTAGTTACAAAGAGGTCTGAAAGTTGCTCTGTGCAACGTTGTGGCATAGTAGGTGTGTTCTTCCTTTTATTGCTTAGTTTCTTTTTTACAGGCTGTTATCATAAGAAGACCCCATCATCTTTCCGCTTGCCCGATAGCATTCAGGAGGCACAGATATCTCGTCGATTAGAGGCTGAGGGTGACTCAATCTTGAAACAAAAAGATAATAACGAAATAGAGTGGAGTGGTACACGAAGTAAAGAAGATTCGTTGGCTTTTCGTGTAAAACATCATTATTCGCAAGGGTTTAACTTTATTGTTACATCTGATTCGCTGATGCTTCTTCGTCAACAACCAGAAGAGGCTGTCAACGAAATGAAGACAGACTCCTTTGCCGTGAAGAAAGGAAAGGAAGTCGTTGTGGCTGATATTCGTATTCTTCCCATTGATAAGCAGGATTCTGTATGGGTGCAAATCGCAACAGAGGATTATGCCTTTGGTTGGATTCACGAGTCTCGTCTGTTGAAACAGGTTGACCCAGCAGACCCTATTTCACAGTTTATTTCTACTTTCTCAAATGTTCACCTACTCATATTTTTGATTGTTTTCTCAATCATGGGTGTAGGTTATTTGGCACGTAAGATATTGAAGAAGAACGCACATATCGTACACTTTAATGATATTAGTTCGTTCTATCCCACGCTGTTAGCCGTCATTGTGGCACTCTCTGCGGCTTTTTATGCGAGCATACAGCTCTTTGCACCAGAGACATGGCGTGAGTTCTACTTCCATCCTTCGCTTAACCCTTTCTCACAACCCTTGTTGCTCAATATCTTCTTGGTACTTGTGTGGGCAATGCTCATCATTGGTATTGCTACGATAGATGATGTAAGAAGATTGTTGAAGTCGGGCGAAACCTTGCTTTATCTTAGTGGGTTAGGTGCGGTATGTGCAGTGAATTACATTGTTTTCTCAGTACTTACTTTATATTATATAGGTTATCCACTTCTCATCGCTTATATCTATTATGCTTTCCGTGTCTATCTACGTAAGAGCAGCGAGACCTATTACTGTGGTAATTGTGGTGTACGCCTACATAGAAAAGGAAGATGTCCACAGTGTGGAGCTATGAATGAATAGCAAAAGCACTTGTTAGATAGGAATTTCAACAGGTTTTATATTTAAAATAAACGCTTGGTCGTTTATAAAATTATTTACAATACAATAGCCGTTTTTACCTTATTCTTAGGGTAAAAACGGCTATTTTTATTTCCCCTGTAAGTGTCATGTATTCAATTAGTTACAAAGTACTAATCTAATAGGTGCTTAGTTGGACTTCAAAAGGGCGTTATTAAGAGTTCAAAAGAGCATCTTTTAGAGACTTAAAGGGCATCTATTCGAGTCCAATTCATCATGTATTGATTTTTACATAATGATAAAATCCTGACACATTTATAAGTAGTAGCTGATAGAATAAGTCCTTTCTTCATTCTAATCCATTCCAACTTATATGGCTGTATCCCAACAGGATATTTGTAATATTCCTAATAAATTAGGATTGTTTATTATATTTTTTATGCTTACCTTTGTCATCATTAACGATTTATAAAAACATTAGAAATAAGATTATATGATTAAGTCTAAACTTAGTATTGCTCTTTTACTGGCGTCATCTTTGCCAATAGGAGTACAAGCTAACAACATTATCGAAAGCAACGACACTTCTCGCGTCTATGATATTGACGAGGTTGTCGTCGTTGATCAGCCAAAGGAAGCCTTTCGCTTGCGTCAACAGCCATTGAGTAGTACTTCTTTCAATGGTGATTTGATTCGTAGCCTCAATGTGCAGGATGTTCGCAACCTCTCTGTGTTTGTTCCATCATTCTCTATGCCTGAGTATGGAAGCCGTTATACTTCTTCTATCTATATGCGTGGAATCGGCTCACGTGTCTACTCGCCAGCTGTGGGTATTTATGTAGATGGTATGCCAATCTTGAATAAGAGTGCGTTTAATTTCCATACATACGATGTTGATCGTATTGATGTGTTGCATGGTCCACAGGGTACACTTTATGGTATGAACACCGAGGGCGGACTGATTCGTCTTTATAGTCGTAATCCTTTCCAGTATCAGGGAACGGATGTAAAACTTTCGCTTGGTACGAAACTACATCGTCAGATAGAGGCAAGTCATTATGAGAAACTAAATGATAAGATGGCTTATTCGGTAGCTGGCTTCTATGGAGGACAGAATGGATTCTTCCGTAATCAGTATGATGGATCACGTGCCGACCTTATCAATGAGTTTGGTGGTAAGGGCCGTTTCCTTTGGCGTCCAACGGATAGACTGAACTTTGACTTCATCACCGATTATCAATACACTCGCCAGAATGGTTTCCCATACGGTCAGGTGGTGACAGAAGACGAACTTTCTTCTGCTACAATTACTTCACCGCTTTATGGGATGAAGGCTGGTACACAATCGCCTAACTTCAATCGTCAGGCAAATTATCGTCGTAATATTATCAATACGGGACTGGGTATTAAGTATGCAGGAAAAGGCTTTGATATCAACTCAATGACTTCTTGGCAATTCCTCCGTGACTATATGTTGATGGATATTGATTATCGTCCGCAGGATTATATGCATCTTACTCAGCGTCAGTTGGGCAATACTTTGACAGAGGAACTTTCTATCAAGAGCCGTAATAATAGCAAATGGCATTGGACCTTCGGTGCTTTTGGTTCTTATCAGTGGTTGAAGACGACAGCTCCTGTTTATTTCGACCAAGACATGAACAGCTACCTGTCTAAGAAGATTACGGACTATGCTTATAACGGTATGCTCAATGCAATGGCAAAGGGTATGGCACAGAGAATGATTGCAGGTGGAATGTCAGAAGAACTTGCCAATAAAACAGCACGTGCAAGTGCTGCTGCGGCAATCGCTGCAGCAGGTGGTGTAAACATTAATATGACAATGGACCCTGTTCCGGGGGTCTTCCGTACGCCAACTCTCAACTTAGGTGTTTACCATGAGAGTAATGTCGCACTTTCTGATCGCTTGATGGCGACCTTGGGTTTGCGCTATGATTATTCACGCGTAAGTATTGATTATGACACTTCTGCACGTTTGGCGTTGCAGGAGAGTGTGATGGGTGTAAATATTAATCCTGTTATTACTTCTGTATTGAAGCATAGCGAGCATGATAGCTTTAAGCAGTTCCTTCCAAAACTCGGCTTGACTTATCGTCTACAGAATGGTAGTAATGTTTATGCAACATGGTCAAAGGGCTATCGTGCAGGTGGTTATAACTTTGAGATGTTCTCTGATGTACTTCAGGCTGAGACCTCACAAGCTGCTAACAAGGCACGTGCCGATGTGGATGTTGCGCATGATGAGGCTTACTATGAGCGTATTGCTAAGACGATTGAGTATAAGCCAGAAACGAGCTGGAACTATGAGGTGGGAGCGCATCTTAATCTTTTGAACAACCAACTTCACCTTGACCTCGCTGCTTATTATATGCAGATTCGCAATCAGCAACTCTCTGTGATGGCTGGCAACTATGGTTTCGGACGTGTGATGACGAATGCTGGTCGTAGTCATTCTTGTGGTTTGGAGGCAACACTTCGCGGTGTCGCGTTAGACAATAAATTGACATACGGTCTTAACTATGGCTTTACAAGTGCTCAGTTTGATGAGTATAAGGACTCTATCGCTGGAGTAGGTATGGCTGATTATAAGGATAAGCGTGTTCCTTTCGTGCCACAGCATACACTGGGTGCTAATGCTGATTATCGAATTGATATTGACCCAGCAGCCTTGCTCAATCCATCAAATCGTTTCCATTTGCGCAGTGTTACGGTGGGACTGAACCTTTCTGCGCAGGGCAAGACTTACTGGGATGAGCAGAACTCTATCGGTCAGAACTTCTATGCTGTCTTAGGTGCTCATGCCGATGCCGACTTCGGTCCGCTACATGTTAACCTCTGGGTGCGTAATCTGACAGATACAAAATATAACACCTTTGCTGTTCAGAGTGCTGCCACTGGTACACGCTACACCTTTGCGCAGAGGGGTAATCCATTCCAAATGGGTGTAGATTTCAGAGTACATTTCTAATGAGAAAAAGCCTCCCCCGACCCCTCCGAAGGGAGGGGAGGCAAATAGGATAAGGCTTGGTATAGGCTATTAGGATTTTAATCTTTGTTTTTGTAAATTCAAATAGAAAGGTATAGACATAAATTAATAGCTCGTAGCTTATTTATATAAAAGTAATTGACCTACAACTAAAGAGCAAAGAATCACTCATTTTAGTTGTAGGTCAATTCTTTTTATAGGCAATATAAACTCTTCTAAACGCCAATATCCTCTTCTGTGAACAACATATTATAATGTGATTAAGTCTCAACACCACTTGTGCTAAGCCTTAACACCATGTGTGCTGGGCCTTAGCACCACATGTGCGCAGTGTGAAGACATCGTCAATAGTTGATAATTCAGACTTATAGTTGTCATTAAGTAAATCGTAGAATAGTAAGAGAAATTATATGATGGCTGTCTATAAGGCATAGAGAATCCACATTGAGCGCATTCTCAATGTGGATTCAAATAATACGTCAAATTATGATAATCAATTGCTATTATCGCTTCACAATCTTACAAGTAGTTTTTCCTATATTTAGGAAATAAATTCCTGAAGGTAAGTTCGTTACGCTGATAACGTTGTCGCCAGCTTTAACATTGTGCTTACTGATAAGATTTCCTTGAACGCTGTATATACGTACAGTGCTTGCTTTTGTAACAGAAAGGGTTACGTTATCAGTTACGAAATCATTATGAACAGATAATTCTGTATCACCAGAAATAACCTCATCAATGCCTAATGGAATATTTTCGCTATCTACTTTATTACCAATTGATTGGAAGTGTTCGCCATAGGAAGGTGGAGTGTCAAAGTCAAAGGTTGGACCGAGGTTTAGTTTGCTGTTGAATAAGATAGATGAGTCTGCCTGGTTAAGGGCGGTATAGACATTGAATGGAACAACGTCTGTTGGATAATAAAGCCATGCTGCACCTCCATTGTTGTAGAGAATGTTCATGTAATATCGTCCCTTCGTTAAGTATCTTGTTGGGAGTGATACTTCAATATATCCGCTATTATTAGGCTTAAGTGTGACGGTTCTTGTCTCTGTCATGTTGCTATTGAGAGGCTTAGAACTCAGTTGAGCATCTGTAACATAGAACTTCACGCGGCCTTCGAAACCATTGATAGACTTCAAGTAAACGCGAGCAGTAAACTTGCTATTGGTGGTTGACACATAAGCATTATCAGAACCGAGACTACTACCACCTTGATAGAAATAGATTGTCTGTAATTTTAAATCGTGAACAGTTTGTGAGTTATTATCACTATCGTCAGGTGTATTGATTGTTAGCTCACCTATTTTCCATACTTTTGAATCAGTTTTTACCTTTACAGCCACCTCTTCACCATCAACATCGTATCCAGCAATTAGGCTATATTTACCTACTTCCAGTTTTTTAAAGGTATCGTTTGTATAGAAAGAGAAGGTTACACGCTCACCTCTTGCTATTTTAGCATTGCCTTCTGAGATAAGTGTAGCTGCCTTTACATTGTCTGATTCTGCTGGTAATACATATAGCTTCAGGTTACCATTATAGTCTGCATTACCTTCATTTGCCAGTGTCGAAACAATCTTTGTGTTCTGACCTTTCTTGATATACTCTGTTACCCTTTGCACAGCATAGAGTTCTGGCTGTTTAACAACTGGATTTGGAGTAGGGTCGGGGTCGGGATCAGCTTTTCCAATAGTAACTGTTCCAGCAACGGCATCAATAGCCTTGAAGCCTGTCCCTTTGGCATAGTTTACTGTGAGGTTATAAGTTCCAGCCTTGACATTTGCAAGATTGGCGTAGAAGGTTACCTTCTTCGTAGACGCTGAGCCAATAGACGCTGTTGTTGTAGAGACAATCGTTGAGTAAGCATCATTTCCTTCTTGATAGAGGGCAAGTGCCAATCGACCTGAATAAGCAGATTCACTGTTCTTATTACCAATAGTGATTGTAACTGGAACTGAGTACAATTGTACTAAAGTTGTCTGCTGACACTTAGCTGCAATGTACAAATTTGAACCTGTTTCAACGTCAGGTTGTGGATTAGGCTTTGGTCCTGGGTTAGGATTAGGTTCTGGATCAGGATCATCATTACGATCAGGTTTTAGGTAGCGCAGCATCTGTTGATTAGAACTGTATCCACCACTGCCACCACCAATACCCTCTTGTCCAGGGCGCAGCACATTAAGTTTATGCCAACCATTTGAAGAATAGTTCCAACCCCAGTCAACGTGTACGAAGCCATTAGAAGCAAAACCATCGAGAACAAAGCAATGTCCACCACCAGCAGAAAAGCCTGCATAAACCACAGGACCGTAATCACGCAACTCATCGTGTATTTGCTTTAGCCAATTCTGCTCATAATAGTCGCTGCGCTGAAGGAATCTAACAGTATTTTTATAGCCGAAATTACGAGTAAGAACAGCAGGAGCATTGTAGACGTAAGCACCAGAACCACCAAAGGATGCTGGGTTATAATCCATCTGTACAGCATAACCAATATCACGCAAAAGACGTCCGACGTTATCAGCTTGTACAGATGTAACGTTACGTCCAGTCGTTCTGTCGCGTCCATATCTGTCAATACCAGCAGGCATCTGACTCCAATCGTAAGCTGCATTCTCAGAACCTTGTCCATCAAAGTTCAATGACATGTAGTTACGTTTCCAATAATAGTTCACTGACCCATGTGCCTTACGTGGCCATTTGTGCCAACGTAGTACGGTACAGATGGCTGTTGCCACACAACCTGACACTGTTTCATAGGTTTCACCATTGTAACGATAGTTAGGAGCATACTGATTGAAAGGCCAACTTTGTCCCCAGCTGATAGGTGTTGTAAGCTTCGTTCTACGGTCAGAGGCATATTCGAGAAGCGGACTAATCTCTATCTGATAGTTGCTTGCTTGCATGGTTGCTACCTGCCTAAACTCTGGTGATGGAATGTCAGGAGTGTTTTCGATAGCCCATTTTATCTGGTTGCAATACTCGTCATATAACCATTTAATAGAAGGATTCCCTTGGATATCATTCTCTGTCAAGCTACCTTTTTCTGAGAATGCGATAATCGGAGATACACGATTGTCTGCTGCGATAACAACAAATCCCTGATCGTTACCACGATTGATGATATAATATAAGTTTTCCTCAGCCTTTCCAGCATGAGAAGTCTTATAAGGAGCCTTATACGTCATGTTGAGTTGACTTGTTGTAGTGCCTTGTCCAAAGAAACTTGAGGCAATCTTTAATGCCAGCGATTGATCAACTGGTCCAGCCATTGATAGCTGATACAGCAAGCATAATAAGGCTAAAAGCGTGAATATTCTTTTCATATTGATAGAGTTAAATTCGACTTAGGATAATAAATGTACTGCAACTTTATCGACGTCTTAGTGGTGACGTCGATAAAATTGCTATTGTTGTTTATTAGTTAAAGAACTTAAGGTCAAGAATCTTTACGTAAGTATGAATCTTGATGTGCTTATAGTTACTTTCTAACACGACAACAGGGTTGTCACTCTTATACTTTGAGAAGACAGTACCAAGAGTATGATTGAACTGTGTTCGACCATAGTTATACTTATAAATACCGTTTTCTGTATGCAAATCAGTGATGAATGATATCTTCTGATGGTCGACAAAATCTTCTAAACTTTCGTTCTTATCTTTATCAAACTCAATATTGACGATACCACCAAAGCCAATTGGATGTAATGTTTCTTCCTTCTCACGATAATCAAACCAGAAAGGATTCGACTTGTCTATCCCTACAAGTTCATGCTCTTGGCCGTTGACACCGACTGAAACCTTACCCCAGATGTTAGCATCTTTGTCAAGATTAGGTAGCGGACCACTATGCTGTCCAGAGAAACCGAGCACCTGCAACTGCATACGAACCTTCTTAAAAACAGGGACAAAGTCACGTTGTGTGACAGTAAACTCGTTGCTTGTAACGACACGTGCCTGTGAATTATCAACAGCATAACGCAAAGAGAAACTGATAGGATACATCTGTTCCATTGGAATATCGGCTGCAAGGAAACGCTGGAAAGATTCAATATCGCCCTTTAGAATCTCTTGCTGGATAGTCTTTCCACCACCAAGGACAGTGATATGTACATCACTCTTAGCTAACATCTTACGGTAGTTGACAGCCTGATCGACTGATACGTTTACATCAACACCTTTAATTTTGTTCAAAGCAAACTCAATTGCCTCGTTAATATTACGCTCTTTCTCATCAGTCTCAATAGAAAGATAGATGATTCGACCGTAGTTGATGCTTGATATGTAAACTGGCTGATAACCATCAAGGGCATCTTTATCAATTGACTCAAAGATAGTACCTTTCTTAGGTGCATCGGTTGAGACCGTAAAATGCTTCTGTATGAGTCGTGCCAAGATATGATTTTTCTTCTTATTGAAGTTAAATCCAAGATTAATTGAGCCATTTGCAACTGGTGCAGTCACAGCTACACCCAGCTTTGTAACAAGTTCTTCTTGGGAGTTTATCTTCTCGACACTTTGTATAGTTGTTACTGGAGATTCCTTCCAATCCATTGTTGCCCACTTATTCCATACTTCTTGATACTCACTCTTACGAATGTTAGGAACAGTTGCAGAAGTCTCGTGTGCCTCTCTTGGATTAGCTGGTGATAAGCTAATAGAGAAGGTTACATCGCCAGTTTTGTGTGAAGTAATCATTGCGTAGGTACCATTAGCTATCGTACCACCTTTGAGGACACAACCAGGATACACAACATCGCTTGTTGGGTCGAAGAGGAAATTCTCATCGAATGTCTGTTTTATTTTGTAATGCCGTGTTGTTTTTACCCAATTACCAGGTATACCATCGAGTACACCTTGTGTTTCTACAATAGGATTTTCCTCCTCAACAGGTATCGGAGCACCATCATCAGGGTTTATTGGACCATTGGCACGTGTCATCATTGGTGCCAAGGGCAGCGTTTTCAGATAGTTTCGAATTTCCTTCGGATTATTCAAAACCCCTTCTTCACTTTGTTCTTTGACTGGTGTCAACATCTCGTCTTGTGAGCAAGCACCAAATGTAATGGCACAAATTGCCATCGAAGCAGGCAATACTGCTTTGAAAAGATACTTCTTCATTCTTTGTTAATTTTTAGGTTGTTATGTTTAGGTTTATTATAAATGACTGCCTCTTTGCAGTCAGAATGGATATCTTTCAATTCAAGTTCTAATAATGGTATAGATAGAATTAGCTATTAGTCGTTATTCTGTTTACACGTGCCAAGTATAATATTATTCGCAAATTATATTAACCTCATGGTATATATGTGTCCCTCTTTCACTTAACAGGTTTCACTCAAAGTGTCTACATTCCCCGACAAAGATAGGTAATAATTCAATACGAATCCTTGTTTGTTTTTTAAAAATCAATAAAGATAAAGGGTGAAAAGTGTAAAATATATTTATATGGGCTAAACCATACATAATTAACAGACTTAATTTGTATACATAGTTTAAATGGGCTAAAATCGTCAAAGCTTATAGTATTTAGCTTTATATAAATTGTGACCTATTTATATAAATGTAATTGACCTACAAATAAAGTGAATGATTCTTCACACTTTAGTTGTAGGTCAATTCTTTTTATAGGTAATATAAACTCTTCTAAACGCCAATATCCTCTTCTGTGAACAACATACTATAATGTGATTAAGTCTCAACACCACTCGTGCTAAGCCTTAACACCATGTGTGCTGGGCCTTAGCACCACATGTGCGCAGCGTACATCCTTTTGAACTCCCCTCCCATTACTTCCCTTCGGTCAGTGACCTTCGGTTCGGAGGAGGCTCCCCTACACCCTAATCTTCCCCACTAACTTTCTTTGTTTCCCGTTCCCAATGATGGGTGCGTGAGCATCTTCTGGGAAGAAGATGGTGAACTGTCCTGGTTTGACATTGAAG
>ERZ773018.515-NODE-515-length-22827-cov-5.011637_pt1 | contig 22827 bp, 17 predicted proteins | sample MGYA00580840_ERZ773018 | MGnify/ENA primary metagenome ERZ773018 (study PRJEB29015, sample SAMEA2738125) | human oral metagenome | biome: human oral; feature: human-associated habitat; material: saliva | place: China | collected 2256 ... | reverse complement strand
AGATTTAAGATAATTCACTTTGTGTTATATAATAAAACCCGTATTTTTGCAGTTATATAATCTAAAAAGAACTTTTTAATGAAGCGATATATCTTCCTTTTTCTTTCATTCCTCTACATGTTTCCTTCTGTAGTAGTTGGACAAGCAAGGTGGAATCAAGTTTATCAAGCGTATATTGATCAGTATAAAGACATGGCTATTGAAGGTATGCTGAAGTATGGCGTACCTGCAAGTATCACGTTAGCACAAGGTTTGCTCGAGAGTGGGGCAGGGCGTGGAAGACTTGTTCTTCTTGGTAATAATCACTTTGGTATCAAATGTCATGGTTGGCTGGGTCGTACGATTTCGCATGATGATGATGCAAAAGGAGAATGTTTCCGTGCGTATGATAGTGCGTTAGAAAGTTTCGAAGATCATTGTAAGTTTCTTCGTGACCGTCCCCGTTATAGAAGTCTGTTCAGTTTGGATAGATTCGATTATCGTGGTTGGGCGTATGGGTTGAAGCGAGCTGGCTATGCTACCAATCCTGTCTATGCACAGAGTTTGATAAATCTTATTGAACTTTATAAGCTTTATGAGTATGATAAGGCGAAAAGCTATGATCGCTTTATGGTTCATCATAGTGGTGAAAACTCTGTTGTCCAAGATGGTGTCAAGGGGCGTCCAACCCCTGTTCAGATATTGGGAGCACATCCTATCAATAAGTATAACGAGAACTATTATGTTGTCGTAAGACAAGGTGATTCGTTTAAGTCTTTAAGTAAAGAATTAGATATCAGTGTAAGTAAGTTGGCTAAGTACAATGAGCGTGACAAGCATGATCGTCTTATCCCAGGTGAGTATATCTGGCTGAAGAAGAAACAGAAGAAGGCTCCAAAGGAGTTTAAGAAACGCCCATATTACGTACGCAAGTCAGAGAGCTTATACGATATTGCACAGCGTTATGGTATTCGCTTGAAGAGTCTTGTGAAGAAGAATGAAAATATTGCCGAGCGTGGTCTGAGAATTGGCGATGAGGTGATATTATACTAATCATATATTTGTTCAATATGGTTCATTAGGCTTAAAGTATTTATTAACGCACAAATAAAAATCCCTTACTTGTCTGTTTTTAGATAAGTAAGGGATTTTTGTTGCGCGGAAAATTGTTTACATTGCATTCTTAATCCTTAGTGAAAAAGAGTAGAAAAGTCGCCCTTTTAACCACATTTATAACTATCTTGTTATAAGTTAGTTGCAAGGTTGTGTACGAAAAGGTGCTTAATAGGCTTTCAAAAGGGCGTTAGTAAGACCTCTAAAGGGCATCTTTAAGAAACTAATTGGGCGTCTTTTCAAAGGTATTTAAGCATGAAGTGATTTGCTATGTTTGAATATTTTTGACAAAGTTCTGTGCTTTTATTTCTTGCTTCTGCGATAGCTTCTCTTTGTTCGATTTAAGTTGTATACACTTCTCGTTTCTATTTGCTATTTGTATCATTATTAATTAAGAATGTCTGTCCTCCTAACTTCGTGTATTCTACTACACATCCGTTACAAAGACAGACAATCAATGTGACAAACAAAATATGTTCTGTTTCTAATAACCAACAAGGGTTTAGAACTGATTAGAAATCAGTCAGGCAGGTATCCAATGCTTTAGTGATAGCCTCTTTGTCGAGGTCTTGACCAATAAAAACCAGTTTCTGCATTCTGTCACCGTATGGCTCCTCCCAATCTTTCTTCAGTTTAGGATTATTCTCAAGGAACTCACGCAGTTGGAATTGTGGCATAGTTGCATACCACTGACCAGCGTTGCGAAGGCTTACCTGCTTGCCAGCCTGCTCAAAGACATAACAAATATCTTTCTCATTAGAGAAATAACACAGACCCTTACAACGGATAATCTGCTTAGGCCACTGACGTGCTACGAAATCATCAAAGAAGTTAATGTCGAATGGACGACGTGCATTATACACGAAGGTCTGGATGTTATATTCCAAAGCTTCACCGCTTTCTTCATTCTCCAAACCGTGATGATGGTGGCAGTGGTGGTGATGGTGATGACCGTGATGATGATCGTCATGCTCATCGTGGTGGTGCTCATGCTCATCATGGTCGTGATGGTGGTCATGTTCTTCCTCTTCATCATCATGGCCTTCTATCTCAGCAATCCATGAAGCTGAGGTTGCTACTTTGTCAAAGTTGAAGTCTCCTGTGTTGATAATCTTATCCAAGTCAACATCTGCATAATTAGATTCAATAATCTCAGCCTTTGGTTGTAGCGAACGAATAATCTTCTTTACCAATCCTAATTCCTCTTTACTGACATCATCAACCTTATTGAGGAGAATAATATTACAGAATTCAATCTGTTGGATAAGTAGGTTTTCAATGTCATCCTCTTGTAGGTCTTTCTTCAAAAGGTCATTACCAGCAGAGAACTCATCACACATACGACGTGCGTCAACAACTGTTACGATAGAGTCGAGTACAGCCTTACCTTTCTTTATGATGTCTGGATACATCTGTGGATAGGCGCAGATAGTCTGGGCAATAGGGGCTGGTTCGCAGATACCACTTGCCTCAATGACAATGTAGTCGAACTTTTGCTGAGACACAATCTCATTCAACTGCTGCACTAAGTCCATCTTCAACGTACAGCAGATACAGCCATTTTGGAGTGCAACGAGCGAATCATCCTTCTGATCGACAACGCCACCCGCCTCAATGAGGTCAGCATCAATATTTACTTCGCCGATGTCGTTGACAATAACGGCAAACTTAATACCTTTCTTGTTGGCAAGAATCTTGTTTACTAATGTTGTCTTACCGCTGCCTAAATAACCTGTAAGCAGGAGGACAGGAGTCTCTTTTATATTCATCTTATCTATCTTTTGTTGTATAATTCTAAGACTACAAAGTTACAAAAAATATGCCAAGTGTACTGTTCTGATAAGTCGAAATCTCTTCTAAATAATAATAATTCTTCTTTCATACAATAAGAACGACTATGACTTTCTAATCATAGCCGTTCTTATATAGGTGGTTTTTGTTTTTCTTCTGCTTATTGATGGAAGAGAGGATGATAGACTTATCCAATAGCAAATAGTTCTATCTCGAAGATTAGTGTGGAATAGCCAGGAATCTCTCCATCACGTTTTGTGCCATATCCTTCTTGATAAGGAATGTGTACACGCCAGTGGTCGCCCTTATGCATAGCGCAGAGTGCTGTTTGAAAACCTGTAATCAAATCGTTTACACGGAAAGCTTCAGGGATTCCTCTTTGCCAACTATCATCGAAAACCTTACCGTTAATAAGACTACCACGATAATGGCAGGTGACAATAGAGCGCTCCGAAACCGTACCTTCACCGCTTCCTTCCTTTATTACTTCGTAGAGTATACCATTTGAAAGCGGCTTAACGCCTTCTTTCTTGCTAAGTACTTTGAGGTATTCTTTGTTCTTTAATTTATATTCTTGTTTCTTACCCATAAGTCTAAATTATATATTAATGCACGCAAAATTAGCTAATATCTTTTGATTTCACAATTAAATCAATTACTTTTGTTTCGGCATAGTATTTGTTCTATAGCTTATAAACATACGATATGAATTTTGATAGAATAGAGAATGATACACGTCGGGCAGAGCTAATACGAGTGTTGGAGCATTCAATAGAGCGTTTGTCGCTGGCAGAGTTAGAGGCTTTGTATTACGACCTTGTAGCTAAGGATTATATCCGAGAGTAGTAAAATGCAGTTGATGGATAACTGGAATAGGGAGATTCTACGCCTTGCCATCCCCTCTATTATAAGCAATGTGACGGTTCCATTGTTGGGTCTTGTTGACTTGGCAGTGGTAGGACATATTGGTAATGAGGCCTATATCAGTGCGATTGCAGTTGGTTCAATGATATTTAATGTCATGTACTGGCTGTTAGGTTTTCTTCGTATGGGTACGAGCGGAATGACATCGCAGGCTTATGGACGACAAGACGGACAGGACTGTATGAATATACTTGTGCGCACACTGATGATAGGTGTGGGTATGGGTTTGCTATTCATTGTGGCACAGGGTGGCATAGAGTGGGGGATGCTTCGGCTGATGAATACGCCAGAAGGCTCTTGGCAGTTTGTTGTCACCTATTTTAGAATCGTTATATGGGGAGCTCCTGCAATGTTAGGACTTTATGGACTGACTGGATGGTTTATCGGAATGCAGGATACGCGTACACCAATGGTAGTGGCTGTATTGCAGAATGTGGTCAATATCCTTGCCTCTTTAATCTTTGTTTTTGTTCTTGGCTGGAAGATTAGTGGTGTTGCTGCGGGTACAGTTCTGGCTCAATGGGTTGGTTTCATGGTTTCTTTATATGCCGCATATAGACGGATTTCGTCTGAGAAAGAACAGGGGCTGACTTCGGAGAAAAGTGGTCTTATGGTGTTGCAGACTACATTCTGTCGTGTACTTGTAATGAGGGGAGAATGGAGAGAGTTCTTTCGTGTCAATAAGGATATCTTCTTACGAACCCTTTGTTTGGTGGCAGTGAACTTCTTTTTTACTTCAGCTGGTGGAAAGCAAGGAGCAATGATGTTGGCAGTGAATACATTATTGATGACTTTGTTTACGCTTTTCTCTTATCTGATGGATGGCTTTGCATACGCAGGAGAGGCACTTAGTGGTAAGTACTATGGTGCTGGTGATACAAAAGGGCTGCGTATAACAGTTCGTCGATTGTTTGGCTTTGGTGTCATTATGGCATTGATGTTTACTGCAGTTTACGTCTTTGGAGGTGTAGGGTTCCTTCATCTTCTTACCAGTGATGGATCTGTTGTGACAGCAGCACAGCCCTATCTCTTTTGGGCTTACCTTATTCCTATAGCAGGAATGGTGGCTTTCGTGTTAGATGGTGTATTTATTGGGTTGACAGCAACCAAGGGAATGTTAATCTCAACAGCTGTCGCAATGATAACATTCTTTGCAGTTTATTATCTGTTTTGGAGTAGTTTAGGAAATGATGCCTTATGGATAGCTTTTCTGTCGTTTCTTGGAATGAGAGGAGTTGCTTCTATTCTCTGGGCACGTCGATATTTAGTAATATTTTAATTTTAAAGATTGTAAAATGGGTTTTGGTTGGATAATAGTATTTCTTTTGGTCCTTCTACTGGGCTGTGGATATGTAAGTTGGCATGTGTGGCAGATTTTGCCTCTTGCTGTAGTAGGTAAGTGGATTGTTGTTGGAGTATTATTACTTTTCATCGTATGCTTTTTTACTAATTTTATATTAGGTTTGGATAATAAGCCAATGCCAATAGCAGTGATGCTGTATGAACTTGGCAATTCTGCTGTGTTTATTGGGCTGTATCTGTTGTTATTCTTCCTTGCGCTCGACTTGGGAAGATTACTTCATCTTGTTCCTCGTTCTTTTCTTTATAATAGTTGGACGGGAACGTTGTCAGTTGTAGTCATAATGACAGGTTTGTTCGTTTATGGATATTTCAATTATTTACACAAAGAGCGTGTACCTATGACTTTGCAGTCGGCTAAGCCTATGCAACAGCAGCATCGGTTGGTGATGTTAACGGACTTACATTTGGGCTATCATAACCGTGCCGATGAGTTCCGTAAATGGGTTGATAAGGTAAATGAAGAGAATCCAGAGGCTATTCTCATTGCTGGTGATATTATTGATGGTAGTATTCGTGCGCTGATAGATCAAGATATGGCAGCTGAGTTCCGACGTCTGAAAGCTCCTATTTATGCTTGTTTGGGCAATCATGAGTATTTAAGCGGTGAACCACGTGCTAAGAAGTTTTATGAAGATGCAGGTATTCATTTGTTGATTGATGACCATGCCTTGATTCCTTTGAAAGGTGGTGATTCAATTCTTGTTGTGGGACGTGATGATAGAACAAATAAGAAGCGTGCCAGTCTACAGTCTTTGATGAAGTCTGCTCCAAAGGGATATTATACGATTCTTATGGATCATCAGCCTTATCATTTGGAGGAGGCACAGCAGGCGGGTGTTGATTTTCAAATCTCTGGTCATACGCATTATGGTCAGGTATGGCCTGTAAGTTGGATAGAAGACCTTATCTATGAGGATGCTTTCGGCCCCTTACAGAAGGGAGATACACATTATTATGTATCTTCAGGAATTGGCATTTGGGGAGCTAAGTTCCGTATCGGAACAAGGTCTGAATATGTAGTAGCTGATATCAAGTAGGAATTAACCATTCTGTTTGTTTAGAACAATGTTTTTAATAAACTACTTATAGTGTAATATGCTTATTGTTAGTGGTTTAATTTATATCATTAAATGATATCTACAAGTTGAATTCTTCATCATCTGTTATAATGTTCATGCTGCGCACATATGGTGCGGAGCATGAACACCATAGGTGCGGGGCGTAAGCACCATTGGTGTTCATGGTTTTATGTTTTATTATTTTTTGTTGAGAGGGGGCTATGCATTGTCGGAAAAGAAGCATATAACCAAATATAAACGATAAGGTCGGTAATTGTACGATTAATTAAGAAATAAGACTTCATTATCGCCTATCACCAGATGAGAGATTAAGACAGAATAATTCTAAAGATGTTCCAACGTTTTCTTAATAAGATAAGTTGTTCGTTACGATGTGTTGAAGAATCTAAAAAGAAAAACAGGTATTAGTTTGCGGTTATCAGAAAATAGTTGTATTTTTGCAAAGAATATATTTCGATCGATGAAATAAGGATGAAAGTTCCTTTGTTTTCGCTCGTTTTTATTTTGCTAAAATTAATGTTGATAGTTGACTACACGTTATTTGTTCAAATGAAAAAAATTATTTTCTCCCTCATAGTTACGGCTATGATTATGACCATGACGGGATGTGGCTCAAGTAAGGGCTTTACTTACTTAGAAAACGCTGATTCTATTAGCCTTGCTGCTTCACGTGGCTTGTATGATGCACGCATCATGCCAAAAGATGAATTGACGATTACCGTCAACACTACTGACCCAGACGCTGCGGCTCCTTTCAATTTGCAGGTGCGTAACCAGTTGGGTAGTGGTAAGCAGGTTGCTTCAGGTGGTGGTTCTTTGCAGGGCTACTTGGTTGACAACTCAGGTTTCATCAATTTCCCAGTAATTGGTAAGATTCACGTAAGTGGCTTGACAAAGCCTGAGTGTGAAGACCTTATCAAGAGTAAGATTCAGCCTTATCTGGCACGCACAGAGAATCCTATCGTAACAGTTCGTATGAGCAGCTACCATGTGACAGTTCTCGGTGAAGTAGGTCATCCTGGTGTTGTTCCTGTATCAACAGAGAAGATGAGTGTGTTGGAAGCAATTGCGCAAGCTGGTGACCTTGGTGTTTATGGAAAGCGTGATAACATTATGTTGATTCGTGAAGATCCAACAGGTCAGAAGCATGTCGTACGTTTGAATCTTAACGATGCAAACTTGCTCAACTCACCTTACTATTATCTTCAGCAGAATGATGTCCTCTATGTTCAGCCAAACAGTGTAAAGGCTAAGAACTCAGGTATCGGTAGCTCTACTACCCTCTGGTTCTCTTTCATTGGTATTGTGACATCAGTAGCATCGTTGCTTGTAAACGTATTAAGAAAGTAACATACTGTCCTTAGAGGCTATTCTTATAGCCTTTCTATGGATAAAATATAATTGGAATGAGAATATCTTTGACATCCACGTCTTGGATAGTTCCTTGGGGGACTGTCAATAAGTGAGGGTGTGAGAGATATTCTCTTTTTCAAATAAGGTAAAGGGTTGTTGTGGACTTTTAGGAGTCGTTAAGGATAAATATGAAGCTTACTTCTCTTATTTAACAACTTCAGTCACCTTGACTGCAGAGTCAGAAGTAGATACGAAAGTATTGGTATTAAGTCACTCTACAAATAGGGTAGCCTATGAGAGAGATAGACTAAATTAAAAGTAAAAGATAGACAGAAACCTTGTCAATGGAAAAGAACATTCATGAAGATTGCGGTGTGGCAATGATTCGATTGCTGAAGCCGCTTGAGTATTATCAGGAGAAGTATGGCACCTGGATGTATGCACTGAACAAACTCTATCTGATGATGGAGAAACAGCATAACCGTGGTCAGGAGGGAGCTGGTATGGCTTCTGTGAAACTGGATTCTGAGCCAGGTAATGAATATATGTTTCGTGAGCGTGCAGAGGGTAAGAATGCTGTTGCTGAGATCTTTGCCAATGTTCATAAGCATTATAAGGACCTCTCGCAGGAGCAGTTGTCTGATGTTTCTTTTGCTAAAACAAATCTTCCATTTGCGGGAGACCTTTATATGGGCCACCTTCGGTACTCAACTACCGGCAAGAGTGGCCTTTCTTATGTTCATCCTTTCTTACGTCGTAATAACTGGAAAGCGAAGAACCTCTGTATGTGTGGTAACTTCAATATGACCAATATTGAAGATGTCTTTGAGATTCTAACCGAGCAGGGACAGTGCCCACGTATCTATAGTGATACGAATATTCTTTTGGAATTGATGGGACACAGACTTGATCGTGAGGTTGAACGTAACTTCGTGGATGCACAGAAGTTAGGTTTAGAAAAACGTGCTATCACACATTATATTGAAGAGAATGTCCAGATGAGCAATGTTCTCAAGACAACAATGCAGCACTTTGATGGTGGATATGTTATCTGTGGACTGACTGGTTCGGGCGAGATGTTCTCTATCCGTGACCCATGGTCAATTCGTCCAGCTTTCTATTATAAGAATGACGAGATTGTTGTCTTGGCAAGTGAGCGTCCAGTTTTGCAGACAACATTCGATCTTGAGTGTGATGATATTCAGGAGTTGAAACCTGGTCAGGCACTGATTGTTAATAAACGTGGTGAATGTTCACTGCAACAGATTCTTGAACCAAAGCAGAATGCAGCTTGTTCTTTCGAGCGTATTTACTTTTCACGTGGTTCAGATCGTGATATCTATAAGGAGCGTGAGACTTTGGGACGTCAGTTGACTGAGCCTGTATTGAAGGCTGTTGACTATGATACAGAACATACAGTTCTCTCGTATATTCCTAATACAGCAGAGGTTGCATTCTATGGTCTTGTACATGGCTTTAAGGAGCAAATTGACAAGAAGAAGGTTGAACAAATTGCTGCTTTAGGTTCTAATGCTTCTTCAGAGGAGGTATATCGCATTATTCATCAGGATGTACGCTCTGAGAAAGTAGCGTGGAAAGATATTAAGTTGCGCACTTTTATTACTGAAGGTAACTCGCGTAACGACCTTGCTTCTCATGTTTATGACGTTACATACGAGTGTATTAAACCTTATGAGGATAACCTCGTTATTATTGATGACTCTATCGTTCGTGGTACAACATTAAAAGAAAGTATTCTTCGTATTCTTGATCGCTTGCATCCTAAGAAGATAGTAGTTGTCTCCAGTGCGCCACAGATTCGATTCCCAGATTACTATGGTATTGATATGCCACACCCAGAAGAGTTCTGTGTCTTCCGTGCAGTAATCGAACTGATACGTGAACGTGGTATGGAAGACTTACTTCGTGAGGTCTATGAGAATTGTAAGAAAGAATTGGCAAAGCCTAAGGGAGAGCCAATCTTCAACGCTGTTCGTGCAGTTTATAAGCCTTTCACAGTAGAGGATATCAATCGAAAGATTGTTGAAATGCTGCGCCCTGAGGGTATGACAACACCTGTTGAACTTGTATTCCAAAGTGTTGAAGGATTGCACAATGCAATACCTAATCACCCAGGTGATTGGTATTTTACCGGAAACTATCCAACTCCAGGTGGTATGCGACTGGTCAATGAGGCTTTCGTGAGCTACTATGAGCGTGAACATTTGAACACAGTAAAAGCGTAATAATCGCTTGTCTGTATATTATCATCATGATAAAAAAGAATTATTTACATGAAAAGAATTCTTTCTTTTCACGATAAAAAATATTTCTTTTCATGAAAAGAAATTTCAATCCAACAATACTATAAGCAATGAGGAACGTAACTTTAGTCCTAAGTGACGGAACAAAATTCCATGGAAAGTCGTTTGGATACGATGTCCCAGTGGCTGGTGAAGTAGTCTTCAATACTGCTATGATGGGCTATCCAGAGAGCTTGACTGACCCTTCGTATGCGGGTCAGCTACTAACAATGACCTTCCCGTTGGTAGGTAACTATGGTGTACCACCTTTTACTATTGAGGAAAGTGGTATTCCAACCTTCATGGAGAGTGATAAAATTTATGCCTCAGCCTTGATAGTGTCTGACTATACAGAGGAGCATTCACACTGGAATGCTGTGGAGAGTCTGGCTGATTGGCTGAAGCGTGAACACGTACCGGGTATTACTGGTATTGATACACGAGAACTTACAAAGGTGCTGCGTGAGCACGGAGTGATGATGGGTAAGATTCTCTTTGATGATGAACCTGATAATATTCCTGAGGCTGATTACGAAGGAGTTAACTTTGTTGATCGTGTTTCAACAAAGGAAATTATCCGTTACAATGAGGGTGCAGGAAAGAAGGTTGTCCTTGTTGACTGCGGTGTGAAAGCTAATATTATTCGGTCATTGATTACCAGAGGTGTTGAGGTTATCCGTGTACCTTGGAACTATGATTATACAGGTATGGACTATGATGGTCTCTTCCTTGGTAATGGTCCTGGTGACCCTGATATGTGCAATGATGCAGTTGAGATTATTCGTAAGCAGATGAGCATGAGCAAGAAGCCTATCTGTGGTATCTGTATGGGTAACCAGTTGCTTTCAAAGGCTGCAGGTGCTAAGATTTATAAGTTGAAATATGGTCATCGTGGACATAACCAGCCTGTTCGTATGGTGGGTACAAACAATTGCTATATCACCTCACAGAACCACGGTTATGCCGTTGATGCATCCACGTTAGACAAGGATTGGAACGAACTCTTTGTCAATATGAATGATGGTAGTAACGAAGGTATCTGCCACAAGGAGAACCCTTGGTTTACCTCTCAGTTCCACCCAGAGGCTTGCTCTGGTCCGGTTGATACTTACTTTATGTTTGATAAATTCGTAGAAACATTGAAATAATGAAAGACGAGTCAATAAAGAAAGTCCTGATACTTGGTTCAGGCGCATTGAAGATTGGTGAGGCAGGTGAGTTTGATTACTCTGGTTCACAAGCGTTGAAGGCATTACGCGAGGAAGGTGTTTCTACGGTTTTGATTAACCCAAATATTGCTACTGTACAGACATCTGAGGGTGTAGCAGACCAGATTTACTATCTTCCTGTTCAACCTTACTTCGTTGAGCGCGTTATTGAAAAGGAGCGTCCTGATGGTATCTTACTGTCTTTCGGTGGACAAACCGCATTGAACTGTGGTGTTGAGTTGGATAAGACTGGTGTTCTTCAGAAGTATAATGTAAAGGTTTTAGGTACTCCTGTTAAGGCTATCATGGATACTGAGGACCGTGAACTCTTCGTAGAACGACTCGATGAGATTGATGTAAAGACTATCAAGAGTGAAGCTTGTGAAGATATCGAGCAGGCACGTGTGGCTGCAAAGAACCTCGGTTATCCTGTTATTGTTCGTGCTGCATACGCATTGGGCGGTCTTGGTAGTGGTTTTGCTGATAATGAGGATGAGTTGAATACACTCTGTGAGAAGGCTTTCTCCTTCTCTCCTCAGGTGTTGGTTGAGAAGAGTTTGAAGGGTTGGAAAGAGATTGAATACGAGGTTGTTCGTGACCGTTATGACAACTGTATCACAGTTTGTAACATGGAGAACTTTGACCCGCTTGGTATTCATACAGGTGAGTCTATTGTTATTGCACCATCTCAGACCCTTTCTAACAGCGAGTATCATAAGCTCCGTGCACTGTCTATTAAGATTGTACGCCACATTGGTATTGTTGGAGAATGTAATGTTCAGTATGCTTTCGACCCAGAGAGTGAGGACTATCGAGTTATTGAGGTAAATGCCCGTCTTTCACGTTCTTCTGCTCTTGCCAGCAAGGCAACTGGTTATCCTCTTGCTTTTGTTGCTGCTAAGTTGGGTATGGGCTACGGACTCTTTGAGTTAAAGAACTCTGTAACAAAGACCACTTCTGCTTTCTTTGAGCCAGCACTCGACTATGTAGTTTGCAAGATTCCACGTTGGGACCTTAGTAAGTTCCGTGGTGTTGATAAGGAGTTAGGTTCAAGTATGAAGTCTGTCGGTGAGGTAATGGCTATTGGTCGTAATTTCGAGGAGGCAATTCAGAAGGGACTTCGTATGATTGGACAGGGTATGCATGGCTTTGTTGAGAACAAAGAATTGCAGATTGACGACCTTGATGTTGCTTTACGTGAACCTACCGATAAGCGTGTATTCCTTATTTCTAAGGCAATGCACAAAGGATATACAGTTGATCAGATTCATGAGTTGACCAAGATTGATCGTTGGTTCCTTAATAAACTTAAGCATATCATAGATATTGATGAGGAACTGAAGACTAAGAATATCAACACACTTGATAAGGAACTTCTGCGTACAGCAAAGGTTTATGGCTTTACAGACTTCCAAATCGCACGTGCTGTTGGTTTGGAGGAAGAGTGCAAGAAGATGCATGAAGCGATGAGAATCGTTCGTCGTCTGCGTAAGAGCTTTGGTATTCTTCCTGTTGTTAAGCAGATTGATACATTGGCTGCGGAGTATCCTGCACAGACCAATTATCTCTATGTAACATACGCTGGTGTAGCTTCTGATATTACGTTCCCTAATGATCGTAACTCGGTTATCGTACTTGGTTCAGGTGCTTATCGTATTGGTAGCTCTGTAGAGTTCGACTGGTGTGGTGTTCAGGCATTGAATACTATTCGCCGTCAGGGTTATCGTTCTATTATGATCAACTATAATCCAGAGACTGTATCAACGGATTACGATATGTGTGACCGTCTCTACTTTGATGAGTTGACCTTCGAACGTGTTATGGATATCATTGATGCAGAGAACCCACATGGTGTGATAGTGTCTACTGGTGGACAGATTCCTAACAACCTTGCGATGTATCTTGATGAGGAGAACGTGCCAATTCTTGGTACTTCTGCAAAGGATATCGATAACGCTGAGGACCGTGCTAAGTTCTCGTCTATGCTCACAGAGAATGGTATCAACCAGCCTGAATGGAGCGCGTTGACAAGCATGGACGATATTGATAAGTTCGTTGACCGTGTTGGCTTCCCAGTACTTGTACGTCCATCTTACGTGCTTTCTGGTGCTGCAATGAATATTTGCTCAAATAAAGACGAACTTACTCGCTTCCTTCAGTTGGCTGCAAATGTCAGTGTAGACCATCCAGTTGTGGTAAGTAAGTTCATTGAATATGCTAAGGAGATTGAGATGGATGCTGTTGCACAGGATGGTGAGATCTTGGCATACGCTATTTCTGAGCATATTGAGTTTGCTGGTGTTCACTCTGGTGATGCTACAATTCAGTTCCCACCGCAGAAACTTTATGTTGAAACTATGCGCCGTATTAAGCGTATCAGTCGTCAGATTGCGAAGAAGTTGCACATCAACGGACCATTCAACATTCAGTTTATGGCACGTGATAATGATATTCTCGTTATTGAGTGTAACCTCCGTGCGAGTCGTTCATTCCCATTCGTTAGTAAGGTCTTGAAGATAAACTTCATCGACTTGGCTACGAAGATTATGCTCGGTGCGCCTGTTGAGAAGCCTAATAAGAACCTCTTCGACCTTGATTATGTAGGTATTAAGGCATCTCAGTTCTCATTCAACCGCTTGCAAAAAGCCGACCCAGTATTGGGTGTTGACATGAGTTCTACAGGTGAGGTAGGTTGTTTGGGTGATGATACCTCAACAGCTTTGTTGAAGTCAATGCTGTCAGTAGGTCTTCGTATACCTAAGAAGACTATCCTTCTTTCTACTGGTGGTGCAAAGCAGAAGGCAGCAATGCTTGATGCAGCAAAGATGTTGAAGGAGCATGGTTATGAACTTTATGCAACAGTTGGTACGTCTAAGTATCTTGCAGAGAACGGAATTGAGAACACTTGTGTTTATATGCCTTCAGATGAAGGAATGCATCCACAGGCACTCGACCTTCTACATGAGAAGAAGATAGACATGGTTGTGAATATGCCTAAGGACCTTACTCCACGTGAGTTGACCAATGGTTATAAGGTTCGCCGTGCAGCTATCGACCTCAATGTACCATTGATTACGAATAGCCGATTAGCAAGTGCGTTTATCTCTGCTTTCTGCAATGTCAGCTTGGATGACATTGACATTAAAGCATGGGGAGAATATTAATAGTTTGTGAGGGTTAAAGGAGTTAAGGAAGTTAGAAGGAGTTTAGTAGCAATTACCATTGTTGGGGTTAATACCTTTTACTAAACTCCCTTGACTTCCAAAGCAAGGATTAGGACATTTTGCCTTAACTCCTTCTAACTCTTTTAACTCCTTTAGCTTCTTAAAGATGAAACTACATTCTATGAAGTTACTGCCCTTAGTCTTTGTGGCTATCTCTGCAGTGGCTTTTATGTCTTGCTCTGGCTGTTCTTCGCGTGGAGTAGGGCATTATGATACAACGCAGGTTGATACGATGTTAGCTGTCGATCTCGATAGCAATCCGTCTGGTGATGGGACGTATATTTCTTCATGGACCTATCTCAACGATTCTGCAGTAGCCAATATGCAGAGTGCTCCAAACAAGAAGTCGCAGATAACTCCTTCTAATCGTATGAACATTCGTGTACGTTATCTCGGACGTGTAGGTGTAGAAGCATGCATGATTCTTGGTGATGGTGAGCAGTTTGCGGGCAACAGTTATGATACAACCAACTTTGTTCGTGTCTATGCGTATGGAGAGGAGGTTGGTCGATTCAGTTATAAGCCTGGTATCAGTAAGCAAACTGATTCAGCCTTTGTTCAGACTCCAGAGGCTTTTGTTGAGTGTCTTCGTAAATATCGTTCCTTCAAGATTGAGACAACAACTTTTACCAGTGGAACACTTGTTTATAGTTTTGATGCTATTGCAGCATTGGCAAATAGAAAACAAAAGTAAGGTGTTACCGTTATGGTAATCTTTTTTTAGTTCGATGGTATAGTTTATGCCTCTTATTATCAGAATATATTATTATAAAAAGGTAGTATAGAAAGGATAAAACATTATGAAGAAAGGACTTGTATTAGAAGGAGGAGCCATGCGCGGCTTGTTTTCTGCTGGCGTAATGGATGTTCTGATGGAAAATAATATATGGCCTGATGGCGTTATTGGTGTTTCTGCAGGTGCTGCCTTTGGTTGTAATATGAAGTCAAAGCAGGCAGGACGAGTGCTCAGATACAATCAAAAGTTGGCAAAAGACTGGCGTTATGCTTCTCTGCGTTCGCTCTTGACAACAGGTGATTACTTTGGTGGTGAATACGCTTACCATTATATGCCTCGTCATATTGATTACTTCGATGTTGATACCTTCCGTGAGAATCCAATGGAGTTTTGGGCTGTATGTACAAACGTTGGAACTGGCAAGGCAGAGTACAAGCGATTGATGGAGGTTGATGATAATTGTTTAGAGTATATTCGTGCCTCTGCATCTATGCCTATTGCTGCTCGTATTGTGACGGTAGAAGGTAAGAAACTTTTGGATGGTGGCATTGCAGATTCTATCCCTCTCCGCTTCTTTCAGGAGCAAGGCTATGAGCGTAATTTGGTTGTTCTTACTCAACCAGAGGGTTTTGTGAAGGAACCAAACTCACTGATGCCCCTTATGCGTATGTGGTTACATCGTCATCCACGTGTTGTAAGAGCTTTGGAGCAACGCCATATCATGTATAATGAGCAGTTAGCATACGTTCGTGAAGAAGAAAAGAAGCCCAATACCTTAGTGCTCCGTCCAAAAGCAAAGCTAACAATAGGACATTTCTCACATGACCCAGCAATGATGCAAGCTACTTATGATCAGGGTAGGGAAGTAGCTTTAGAACATCTAAACGAGATAAAAGAATTGTTTGGAGTTAGTGAGATGAAATAAATGATGTATTGTTCTAAAAGAGAACTCATACTTTATTACATTATAAGTATAAATCAAATTAATTATTTGGCAGTAGAGAATCTGTCACAAAAATAAGATGAAAATGGATACGACAACAAATGAGAAAGTGAGTATTTTGTTTATTTGCTTAGGCAATATTTGTCGCTCTCCGGCTGCACATGCTGTGATGCAACATCTTGTTGAAGAACGAGGCTGTGCAGACCGATATATGATTGATTCTGCGGGAATTGGTAATTGGCACGTTGGACAATTACCTGATAAGCGCATGCGTGAACATGGTAGACAGCGTGGATATAGCGTTGACCACCGTGCTCGTCAATTTGATGCGTGTAGAGATTTTGAGCTATTCGATAAGATTGTTGTAATGGACGAGGATAATTATCGAAACATTACATCTCAAGCACCTAATGAAGCGGCACGAGAAAAGGTCGTACGAATGGCAGATTTCTTTACACAACATCCTTCTGCGACTTGTGTTCCTGATCCTTATTATGGTGATGCAGAGGATTTTAACTTAGCTCTTGATTTAATAGAAGATGGATGTGAGGGTATTTTAAATACTATCTAATACTTTCCATTTTAGGGCAGTATAACTCTTCTCTAACAATAAACAATACTCATTTTAATGACCTATTGTTAGGTGTTAAGTACTCCGCACCATTGGTGTTAACCATTAGCACACATGGTGCTAAGCATCCGCACGATGTGTGCTGGGCGTTAATTTGTCAGTAGATAATGGACAAAAAGGGTCATGGCAGACATTGTAATAAGATGTGGTAAGCGTTGATAGCCACTTTGTATGGCAAACGTCTTATCGAACAATGAGTAATAGAAAAACTCCCATAACAAGCCATTGCTGGTAATGTTATGGGAGTTTTTATTTTATCCTTTGGTATCTCAGACTATTCCATAGTCTTTAATATCTCCTGACAAAGCATATAGCCCTTAATCATCATACGTGGAACGTGGAATGGTCCCTTGAAGATATTACCCTTTGCAGGCTGTGCAACGGTTCCGTCACGATGGAGATAACCATACCATTCTGGGTAGTCTTGGTCAGGGAAGTGGGCGTATGTCCACTCGCTAATACGCTGATGACGATAGAGATACTCCTCGTCGCCTGTTCCAAGGTAAGCATAGAGGGAGGCAATGATTGTTTCGCACTGTGGCCACCAGAACTTCATATCCTGCGAGTAGTCCTGTGGTGGGAGGTTACGACAGTCACAGAAGTTGATGATACCACCATATTGCTTGTCCCATCCCCAGTCCCATGACCAGTCGAAGATGGTGAGGGCGGTGTCGAGTAAGTCTTTATCCCAGTTGCGCAACTTAGCTTCCTCCATGATAAACCATGCAGTCTCGATACAATGACCAGGGTTGATGGTACGTGCTGCATTGGTATCAATGAATTCTCCCTTTGGACCAACTGTTTCAAGCAATGCCTTAAACTCTGGGTGCATGAAGTAGCGACGGAGCAATGAGATAGACTCGTCAATCTGCTGAGTCAGTGTTGGGTCGTCAATCACTGCACGCAGACGTGAACCAACGTTGATAAGAATCATAATGATAGAATGGCTCTGCATCTCTACACCTGCTTCATATTTAGCAGGAAGGAAACCCGGAGTAGAGAGAAAACGCTGTGCATCGTGGAATACCTGCAATGCTCTTTCTGCGTAATGCTTGTCACCTGTAGCCAAAGAGTATTCTGCAAAGGCAATGGCAGCGAATGTTTCTGAGAAAACATAGCGACGTTTACGCAGTGGTTTACCTTCTGCTGTTACCTCAAAATACATGTGTCCGTCCTCGTCAAAGCAATGCTTCTCGATGAAGTCAATAGCAGACTTAGAGGCTTCAAGCCATTCTTTGTTTTTTTCGACATTATTGTAAGCAAAAGCACAGATGAAGGCCCATCGACCTTGGAACCACACCGACTTGGTTGTGTCCATCAATGAACCATCACGATTCAGACAAGTGTATATACCGCCATTCTCCTTGTCCCAACCATGGTTCAACCAGAAAGGCATAATGTTGTTTGTAAGGTCGTTCTTGTAGGTTTCAGCCCATGAACGCAAGTATTCTTTTTTATCCATAATTTTAGGTGATATAGACAATGTTTTAATTTTTAGTTGGATAATGAAGTAGGGGGGACAATCTGTATCGTTGTATAGCTGTCCTCTACTACTGTACTTTGGCAAATTTAGGACTAATTTATCAATTATCCAAAGAAAAGAATTGAAAACTCTTTCTCTCTTGCCAATAGGGAATATCTTATTTTAATGCTTTTGCAAGAAAGCGGGAAGTATAGCTTTCCTTATTCTTTGCCACAACCTCTGGTGTTCCACAGCTTAACATACGACCGCCACCACGACCACCTTCTGGTCCCATGTCAATGATGTAGTCTGCAAGTTTGATGACATCGAGATTATGCTCAATGATGATGACTGTGTTGCCACGGTCAACAAGCTTCTGTAGTACGTCCATTAAGATACGAATATCTTCAAAATGAAGACCAGTAGTAGGCTCATCAAGGATGTAAAGTGTCTTACCAGTGTCACGCTTTGCAAGTTCGGTTGCCAACTTAACACGCTGACTTTCACCACCAGAAAGGGTAGTGGAACTTTGTCCAAGCTTGATATAGCCCAAGCCTACATCTTGTAATGCTTTTATCTTTGGCAGAATCTGTGGTACGTTCTCAAAGAATTCTACAGCCATATTGACAGTCATGTCGAGCACATCGGCTATTGATTTTCCCTTGAAACGTACTTCTAAGGTCTCACGATTATATCGTTTACCATGGCAGACCTCACAAGGTACCATCACATCGGGTAGGAAGTTCATTTCAATGGTTTTGTATCCATTACCGCCACAAGTCTCACAGCGTCCTCCCTTCACATTGAAAGAGAATCGGCCTGGCTTGTAACCACGAATCTTAGCTTCGGGAAGATTGACGAAGAGTTGGCGGATATCAGAGAATACACCCGTGTATGTAGCAGGGTTACTGCGCGGTGTACGGCCGATAGGACTTTGGTCTACGTTTACCACCTTATCAATGTTATCAATGCCTTCAATCTTTCCGTAAGGCATAGGACGTTTCAGAGAGCGATAGAAGTGTTGTGAAAGTATAGGCTGCAAGGTCTCATTGATGAGTGTACTCTTTCCTGAACCAGACACCCCAGTGACTACAATAAGTTCGCCAAGTGGGAAGGTAACGTTCACGTCTTTTAGGTTATTACCCTTACAACCTGTGAGTTGGATGGTCTTTCCATTTCCTTCTCTGCGCTCCTTAGGAAGCTCAATGGCACGTTCACCATTCAGGTATTGTGCTGTGAGTGTGTGTGTCTTAAGCATGTCCTCGGGTTTACCTTGGAATACAACCTCGCCACCTTTGCGTCCAGCTTTTGGTCCAATGTCTACAATCCAATCAGCAGCACGCATCATGTCTTCGTCGTGTTCAACAACGATAACCGTATTTCCCATGTCACGTAACTCTTTCAGAGAGTTTATGAGTCGCTCGTTATCGCGTTGATGAAGACCGATAGAAGGCTCGTCGAGGATGTATAGCACGTTGACAAGTTGTGAGCCTATCTGTGTAGCAAGTCGAATACGTTGACTCTCACCACCAGATAGTGTGGCACTTTGACGGTTTAAGGCAAGGTAGTCAAGGCCTACATCGAGTAGAAAGTTTATACGCTTACGAATCTCTTTTATGATTTCAACGGCGATAGTACGCTGCTTCTCGCTCATGTGTTCCTCAACATGGTCAACCCAGTCTTTCAACTCGGTGATGTCCATTTCTGCAAGATCCGCAATGTTTTTATCCCATATTTTATACGACAAAGCCTCGCGATTCAGGCGGTGCCCATGGCATTCTGGACATTGAGCTTCGGCTATAAATTGGTCTGCCCACTTCTTTCCTGCTGAGGAGTCATCGTTCTCCATAACAGTACGTAGATACTTAATGATACCATCAAAGGACACAAAGTAATCGGAGGTGGTATGTACAAGTTCTTTAGCAATCTTCAACTTCTCCAAAGAACCATACAATACCTCATCCATAGCTTCCTTAGGTATATCCTTGACAGGAGTCTTAAGGTCGCAATTATGCTTCTTTAAGAGAGCGTCTATCTGCCAGAAAATCATCTGGTTCTTGTATTTTCCTAAAGGAACTATTGCACCACTATGGATGTCTTGTTTGTCATCTGGAATCACTTTCTTCAAGTCAATCTCATCGATGACACCCAAACCTTTACACTGAGGGCAGGCACCTTCAGGTGAGTTGAATGAGAAGATGTTTGGCGCAGGGTCTTTATAAGCAATACCCGTGACAGGGTCCATCAGTCGTTTAGAGAAGTATTTGGCTTCATTTCGTTCGTTATCAAGAATCATAATCAAGCCTTCTCCCTGCTTCATCGCAGTTGAAACCGTCTTTGCCAAACGCTCACGTAGCGTGCTATTCTCCGTACCACCAAGTTTCATCTTGTCGATAACAACCTCGATGTTATGGTTCTTGTAACGGTCAACTTTCATACCACGTGTAAGCTCTTGTACCTCTCCATCGATACGGATATACAAGTATCCCTTGCGTCGCATCTGCTCAAAGAGTTCACGATAGTGACCTTTACGGTTGCGAACAAGTGGCGAGAGAATATATATCTTGCGGTCTTGATAATCAGACATAATCATATCCACCACTTTCTCCTCAGTGTATTTCACCATCTTTTCACCGCTCATATAAGAGTATGCTTCACCTGCACGAGCAAAGAGTAGACGGAGATAATCGTATATTTCAGTAGTTGTACCGACAGTCGAGCGAGGATTTTTATTTGTTGTCTTCTGTTCAATCGAGATGACAGGAGAGAGTCCTGTAATCTTATCTACCTCAGGACGTTCCATATTTCCAAGGAAGTTGCGTGCGTAAGCAGAGAAGGTTTCAATATAGCGACGCTGACCTTCGGCAAAAATAGTGTCGAAAGCAAGTGAACTCTTTCCTGAACCAGATAGTCCTGTGAAGACGGTAAGTGAGTTGCGTGGGATAGTTATGTCTACATTCTTCAGATTATGTACTCTGGCACCGAAGACTTCTATTTTCTCATTCATGGGGTTGTTGGGTGTTTGGTGTTGAAAGTTGGGTGTTTATGAATTGTTGATTGATGGGGTTGGGCGTTTGGCGTTGAATGTTTAGTGTTGAGGATTTCCTTTGTGTCGATGACTTCCTTAATGGTAAGAAGTGATAAAAAACACTATTTATCACCATCTATTATTCATCACCCATCACCCACTCTGCATCACCTTGTCGACTGTGTGTAACCTCTGAGTAGGTTGACATCTCGTCGAATGCGGAACTCTTTGCCGTCAGCTCCTTTAGCGGTTACATTGACAAAGTAAGTTCCTTGAGTAACATCTTTGCCTTTATACTTGCCATCCCAACCACCAGCAGGGTCATTCCATTCGTATATCTTTTGTCCCCAACGGTTAAAGATGATTGCTTTAAACTCTACAATACTCTTATATCCTGGCTTTGCACGATAGACATCATTGATACCATCTCCATTCGGTGAGAAGGCATTAGGCATTTGTAGACTACTCTCACTGATGGAGAAACTGATAGCATTGTAGCGTGTGGTGTCACCATTCAGGATTTCATAAAGTACCACTCTCGTCGTTCCAGCCTCTGTGAAGGTATATTCGGTGTTCTCATCATAACGGATAAGAAAAGCCGAGCGAGGATTCTGTTGATTGAAGAAATGCCATTCGTAATTTGTGGCAGCATCCTTTATTGTAGGTGGATTAGCTGAAAACGCAATTGTCAAAGGAGCCGATCCAACATAAGTATCACCTGCTGCAATTGTGTTGGTCTCACCATTTGCATCGGTGTATTTACCTGAAGGTTGGCAATTTTGTGCCCATGCTATAGAAGATAGAAACATAGACAACAGCACACCAAATATTCTAAATTTATATTGTTTCATTCTAATAGTTCGTTTGATGTTACCTTGAAAAATGTATAATCGTGCAAATTTACACAATTTTTCCCATACAAACAAGTAAATCTATCTGTCTGAGCAGGATAATAATATGGATTTTATCTGCTAAAACTTAATTAGCATATTCTCTCACTGTGGCACCTCTTTGTAATTGGTAATAGCACATTCGCTTAGAGATTGTAAAACTTCATACTATATTTATTTTGGTAAGGTGAGGTGTATCTCTCTTTATCTAACAATAAAATGGCTTAGCTCTAACAATATTTATAAGTCATTTTAATCTGTGTGGAAAACCACTGTTGCTCTTTGTGTTATCGTCTTCTCCACTGTTACTTTAAGCTTTGTCCTCTCTGCTTCTCTGTGTGCCTTATTATGTAATAGCTTTAGCTTATCACACCATATTTTGGAATATGCAGATTTTTGTAAACATTTTGCTTGTTAACTTTGTGTTTATATTTTGTTTACTATAATAATTTAATTTCTTTAAAATAAAATTTCCTGTCACTGCTTTCATTCGAGAGGTGTTTATAACTACCTTATTTATAGTATGTTTATGAGAAATGTTAAAAGTGACAGTAACATAAAACTAAAACTACTTATAGTATTATAGTTGAATTTCTGCAAAGGAAATAAGTATTTTGTCTGTTAAAAACAATGTACATTGAGATGCTTTGTCTGGGTTTTCTACTGAGCTAGTTTAGGACTCCCCCGTTTATTAAATGGTAGTGGATATAAAAAGCAAAAGAGTTGCAATCATCTGATTACAACTCTTTTGTGGGTAGTGATGGATTCGAACCACCGAAGCTAGAAGCAGCAGATTTACAG
>ERZ773018.513-NODE-513-length-22863-cov-6.854700_pt1 | contig 22863 bp, 19 predicted proteins | sample MGYA00580840_ERZ773018 | MGnify/ENA primary metagenome ERZ773018 (study PRJEB29015, sample SAMEA2738125) | human oral metagenome | biome: human oral; feature: human-associated habitat; material: saliva | place: China | collected 2256 ... | reverse complement strand
AAGAGTTCACGCGTGCTCGCGAGGAGAAGCAGCCTCTTGAGCTGCCTTCTGCTGGTTCAACTTTCAAGCGTCCTGAGGACCACTTTGTAGGCAAGCTTGTTACCGACGCTGGTCTTAAGGGCTATCGCTTTGGCGGCGCCGGTGTTTCCGATAAGCATGCTGGTTTTGTAGTCAACTACGATAACGCTACCGCTGCTGAGGTTCATGCGGTTATCGAGCACGTTCAAGCCGAGGTCAAGCGTCAGTTTGATGTTGAGCTTCACCCTGAGGTGCGCTTCCTCGGGGAGTAGTGAGCCGCGGCTCACACCCATCCGCAACGGATTGCACGCGTCCGCACGGCGCTGTCGCGTCCGTACACAAATCGCAACGTAAACCGCAACGTAAACCGCCTGCCTCACATTTCGAGGTAGGCGGTTTTGATGTACGATTTTGAGACGCGTTGCGCAGTTCTGTTATCCCAACTTTGGGATGAATGGTGGCAGACCGTTGTCGTCGGCCGAGATGTTGCTGCTGACAAACCTCCTGGTATCTGTATCAAAAGTCAGCTCCTCATTTGAGACAAGAGGGCGCAGATATGCAAGGGCCTTCTCGGTAACCCAAAGACCGTCTTCAGAGATCATATCCTCAGGTACAGACTTCACGCGGTTAGCAATCTCCGAGATAGGAATGCAGCGGATTTCCGCTTGATATGGCACGTCGCTCAGCCTTTGCAGTCCAATCATACAGCCAGTTTTGTGGGCGAGAAGCGCGTCCACTCCAGCTTTTCCCAGCTCAAATGCCTCAGTCAGATCAGTTTTGCTGGACGAGTGCATGGCGCAGCGCTGCAGCGAATTGAGGTTGATGCCTCTAATCTTGGCGTCGAAGTGCTTCTGGAAGAGTTCGGCCAGATAAAGGGCGTTGCCGGACTGATCCGCCAGGTGTCCAAAGGCATCCATCTTCATATGGCTCTTGTCCAGAAGCGTTGAACCATCAGGCCTTCTAACACCCTCGCTGATGACAATCACCACACTATTCTTGTGCGCAAACAGCCCCGCTGTCTTTCGCAGAAGCCTTTCTTCATCGTAAGCAACCTCGGGGAGCAGGATAAAGTCTGGAGCTTCTTCGTTCTTCTCGCGAGCAAGGGCTGAAGCCGCACCGAGCCAGCCCGCATCGCGGCCCATGGTCTCGACGATAGTGATGTTTGGCTTGCCGTAAACCTCGGAGTCGCGTGCCAACTCTCGGACAATGGTAGCGATGTACCGCGCTGAACTGCCAAAACCTGGTGCATGATCAGTGCCCTCAAGGTCGTTGTCGATGGTTTTGGGGATGCCGATGACGGAAATATCATTGTTATGCTGGGCAAAGTAAGTTGCAAGCTTATTGACGGTATCCATGGAATCGTTGCCGCCAATGTAAAGAACGCCGTCGATACCAAGAGAGATCAGGCGGCATTCAATGTCCTTGTAGAAGGGTGTTTCTTCGGAGACTTCCGGAAGTTTATAGCGACAGCTTCCTAGAAAGCTCGAAGGTGTTTTAGCGAGAAGGTCTACGGTGTGTTGATGCTGGTCAGCGACTTGCTGATGGTCCGTGTCACATTCTTGCTGTTCAGCGACGTGCTGCTGGCTTTCCTGCGGAAAGAACAAGTTGGTCAGATTGGTGTAGCGACCATTAAGGAAACCTTCGATGCCGTTCTGCATACCGTAAATTTCAATACCTTCTTCGTGTGCGCGCGAGATAATTCCCGCCAGAGAAGAGTTGATTGCAACCGTTGGACCGCCAGATTGGCCGATGAGTATTTTTCTAATCTTACGCATGTAACTCCCTGTGTTTCAATCGATGGACAAAACAGAGAACGTTGGCGCGTTTGTATGTCGTTTACCTGGGTGAATCTGATGCAGAATCAACTGAACACTTGAGTATCCAGGATCTGCAATTACCGCTAAAATTGTCGTTGCAACCGTCCCCCAAGATTGCAAAAGACACAAAAAGACATACGTTAAAAAACTATACAAAGTAACAATTCAGTACGTTTTAACTGCACTTTTATGAGTACGTAGCCATACCGTTCACAAAAAATATTGATAGGTGAACGGTAGAAAATTGCTATTTTTTGCAGCGAATTATTGCATTTTTGATGCGCATTACGCATGGTTCGCATGCGTTAAGCGATTTTAGCGTAGAACTGGACGGGTTTCTCGCGATTACCGTAGCAGCGTTACAGAGCACTACGATAGGGCTACATCAACGTTACAAGCACCACAGCAATGCTGCGCTAGCGCTAAAGCAGCTCAGCGAGAAAACGGGAAAGCCCGTCGGCGGAAATCGGTTCCTCGGCGCCTGCAACAAGAGGACGCAGGTAAGTTAGGGCAGCATCGGTGACATTGAAGCCATCCTCGGAGATCATTTCTCGAGGTACAAGCTTTACTTTGTTTGCAACATCAGCAACGGGGGTAGTGCGAATCTCCGTGGCATAAGGTGCATCTGAGATTCTATGAACACCAACCATAACACCTGTTTTACCTTGGAGAACTGCTTCAACTCCCGCAGTGCCTAGCGCCTCGGCTTCGTCTAAGTCAACCTTACTAGCAGCATGCGAAGCACAGCGCTGCAGTGTATTGAGTTCAATGCCGCGAGACTTTATGCCTAGCTGATCCTTAGCTAGCTGCGACAAGTATTGAGCCGTTCCGGACTGTGCCGCGAGGTGGCCAAACGTGTCAATCGCAACAGACTTTGCATCAAAAAGGAAACTACCATCTGCGTGATGGACACCCTCACTGACAACTACAATCACGTTGTTCTTCTCGCGAAGTCGCTGTTCAATGGCAGAAAGTAGTGCGTGTTCATCAAGCGGAACCTCGGGGAGAAGTACAAAATCTGGCGCAACTCCGCAAATATCTTGCGCCAGTGCTCCGGCTGCCGTGAGCCAGCCAGCGTCACGACCCATGGCCTCGATAAACGTAACGTTTTTGCTGTTGTAGACGCTACCGTCGCGGGTGAGCTCGGCGGTTACCGTTGCGACAAATCGCGCTGCACTACCAAAGCCGGGGGTGTGATCGGTTCCCTCGAGGTCGTTGTCTATGGTCTTTGGCACACCGACGACACGAATAGCGCTTCCAACCTGAGAAAAGTAGCGAGACAGCTTGTCCGTGGTATCCATGGAATCGTTGCCACCGATGTAGAGTACAGCGTCTACCTGGTATTTCTTAAGCTGCGTGTCAATTTGCTGGTAGATAGAGGAGACGCCCGCTGGTTCAGAGCTCGAGCAAGTGGCAGCATTAGGCTCAAGTTCAGGCAGCTTAAAGCGACAGCTACCCAGCCAGCTTGAAGGAGTTTTTCTTAGGAGCTGAAGGTTTTTCTCGCCAGGATTTACTTCGTTTTGATTGAACACCTCGAGTTCAAGCGCTTCAGCCAGATTAACGACGTTGCCCTCAATAAACCCCTGGATTCCGTTACGCATTCCAAGCACGCGAAGACCCTGGGTATGAGCCGTGCGAACAACGCCTGCGAGCGACGCATTAATCGCGGCGGTTGGTCCGCCCGACTGTCCGACCAGGATTGTGCGGATTGCGTGCTGGGATGTTGTATGCATGAGCACCTCGGATTCTTGAGTGTTGACGTATCAAGTATAACCGTGACAGGGGATTGCGACATTTGTGAGGCTTCTCGGGTGAAAGGCGCTTTTTCGTAGCAGCTCATTAGAGCGGCAGCGTTTTATTCCAACGCGAAATAAATCCGCAGATAAAACATGGCTAGATGTCTCAAATGTAGCTTGGTGTGTCTACTTCAACAAAAAAATAATTCAACTCAATTAAGCTAAATTCAATATTATGCATAATTTCTATTAGATATACAGAATTATGAATGAAGTTATATAAAAGGTTTAACTTTCCTAATTTTCAGGTTTGATCAAACACATCTATGTCGGATATTCTGCAAAATCAAGAGGAAATAACACACCTAATGACGATATTCTGCACGAAGTGAGCATTTTTCACGTAATGTATAGGCTTTTTTAGCAGAATATCCGACATAGGTGTGGTCGGACGTTTCAAAATCGGAGCGCCAGCGCCTACGCGACACCAAGTTGCCACAAAATGCACTCCCACTCAACAAGAAGCCCAGTTGTGTGGCGAGAAACCCGCAGGTATTGCTGACAGTCCTGGTTCCGCGTCGCTCTGCACCCGACGTCCGTCATTCGACCTCTCGCCGTCCTGCACCCGAAGACCGCCACGCCTCGTGCAGCCACAAAAAAGCCGCACCTCAAATGAGATGCGGCTTCGTAGTTTCTAGCAGTCTAAACGACGTTGCAGCTCGGTCGGGCCGGACGCGCGCCGTCTAGCCCACAACCTGCGAGTTTAGCGAAGGTTGTAGAAAGCGTCCATGCCCAGGTACTCAGCACCCTCAGCGAGGTCGTCCTCGATGCGGAGAAGCTGGTTGTACTTAGCAACACGCTCGGTACGAGCAGGTGCACCAGTCTTGATCTGACCAGCGTTGGTTGCAACAGCAATGTCAGCAATGGTGGTGTCCTCGGTCTCACCGGAACGGTGGGAGACAACTGCGGTGTAACCTGCGCGCTTAGCCATCTCGATAGCCTCGAGGGACTCGGTCAGGGTACCAATCTGGTTGACCTTGATGAGGATGGAGTTACCAGCGTGAACCTCAATGCCCTTCTTCAGGCGCTGAGTGTTGGTAACAAAGAGGTCGTCGCCGACGAGCTGGATCTTCTTGCCCAGACGCTGGGTAAGGATCTTCCAACCGTCCCAGTCCTCCTCTGCAAGACCGTCCTCGATGGAGACGATTGGGAACTTCTCGACCATTTCCTCGTAGTAAGCAACCATTTCCTCGGAGGTAAGGGAGCGACCCTCGCCCTTGAGGTCATACTTGCCGGTCTCCTTGTTGTAGAACTCAGAAGAAGCTGGGTCCATAGCAAAGCGGAAGTCCTTGCCAAGCTCAAAGCCAGCAGCCTTAACAGCCTCGGAAAGAAGCTCAAGTGGCTCCTCGTTGGACTTAAGGTCTGGAGCAAAGCCGCCCTCGTCACCAACACCGGTGTTGAGGCCCTGGGACTTCAGAGTGTCCTTGAGGGTGTGGTAAACCTGTGCGCACCAGCGAAGAGCGGTGGTGAAGTCAGGAGCACCAACAGGCATAATCATGAACTCCTGGAAGTCAACGTTGTTGTCAGCGTGGACGCCACCGTTGAGGACGTTCATCATAGGAACAGGAAGAGTGTGAGCGTTTGCGCCACCGAGGTAAGCGTAAAGTGGAAGCTCAGCAGAAGCAGCTGCAGCGTGAGCAACAGCAAGAGAAACGCCGAGAATAGCGTTTGCGCCGAGGCGACCCTTGTTTGGAGTGCCGTCAAGCTTGATCATAGCGAGGTCAAGGCCGCGCTGATCCTCTGCATCCCAACCAATAACAAGGTCGCGGATCTCAGTATTGACGTGCTCGACTGCCTTCAGAACGCCCTTGCCCAGGTAACGGCTCTTGTCGCCGTCGCGAAGCTCTACAGCCTCGAACTCACCAGTAGAAGCGCCGGAAGGAACGATTGCACGACCAAAGGAGCCGTCGTCAAGAACAACCTCAACCTCAACGGTTGGATTGCCACGGGAATCGAGGACCTCACGTGCGTGAACATCAAAAATCTGGCTCATAGCTCACCTTTCTTTAGGTTTAACAATTTGCTGATTGCACAGACATAACTAGTATACCCATTCTGTTATGAGGTGTGTATTGTAATTACACAGAGTATTAAGCCAGAAGAAGCTAGTATTTGACCAGGCAGAGATACTGTTAGTCAGTGCAGAGATAGTATTTGACCAGGCAGACGCACTGTCCACCTGGTCAAATAAATAATACCTGTAGAATTATGCAGAATTCTGCGGAATTGTTGGGTAAATATATAAATTATTTCTGTGGATACACAACAACCAGCAACATCTTAAACTCTTCTGGAGCCTGAAGTGCATGTGGGTGACCAAGTGGCATCACAATAGACTGACCAGCTTCAAGGGTGTAAACGTCGTCATCGATGGTGATGCTTGCGCGACCCTCAAGAATGGTGACAAATGCGTCGCCGCCCGCACGATGGCTTGCGATCTCTTCACCTGCGCCAAAACCAAAAAGGGTGACGCTGACGGCATCGTTTTGTGCAAGAGTTTTGCTGATGACCTGTCCAGGAAGGCACGCAACCTGGTCTTTAAGGGTTACCACAGTCTTTGCGTCGATGTTCTTCATGACACCAGGAATCAATTCTTCGGACATACTAACCTCCAACGGTAAATGTTATCGATGACTAGCATTTACCCGAATCAGCCGCCTTCAATCAGTAAATTTCCAAAAAATCGCAGGTAGAAATTGCTTTTTTTAAAGCAATTTGCTGAGCAGCGGAGTCATCTTTCCCTGAGAGACCACCATCACATGATGCATCGCACGTGACAGCGCGGTGTAGAGCCTACGGCGAGAAATTCCGTCTGCTTTATACACTTCCTCTTGTGCGTCAGCAACAATGACCTGATCAAACTCAAGGCCTTTTGCTAGTGCAAGGTCGAGAAGAACAACACCCTTCGCGGGGAGGGAATCGTGGCTGGTGAGCACTTTGACGCCGGTGCACAGCTTGGCCTGCGCCGCACCGTTGCCCGCAACGCCATCGGTCGCGCCGTCCGCGACGCCGTTTCCGCCCTCTGCAAAAATCCCTTCCAGCTGTTTGGCAAGCCAGCGGACACGAGACTTCTCGGTACATACAATGGCTGTCAGTCCGTCAAACTCTTGTGCCTGCTCAATAAGGGACTTCATAGTCTGCAGATACTCAGCGCGCTCAGTATCTTTGTTGTCAGTAACCACCTCAAAGAACTCAGGTTTTTTGCCGCCGCGTTGAACGGAGCTTGTCTGGCCACGCTCTTCTTCACTCAAAAGCGAGGTAAACAGTGCAGTAATCTCGGGAGAGGAGCGGTAGCTGGTCAGAAGCTTACAGGTAGAAACAGCGCCCTCGCCGTGTGTTGTGCTAAAGATCTTCTCAATCTGCTCAAACGTTGCGGTATCTTCCCAAATTGCCTGGTTTGAATCACCCAAAAGCAAAAAGTGCGCGCGCGAGAAGTACTTTCCAAGCACCATAAGCTGCGTTTCGGTGTAGTCTTGGACCTCGTCAATCATGACAAACTTGACGTTTTTCTCGCCAGCGCCTGTGATAAGAAGTCGCAGGTAAACGCATTCGGCGCCGCTTAGCGCGGAGGCGTTGAGCATGCGCATGCCAATGCGGTCGATGCGAAGCCAAGAAGCGGACTCAATGACCTCGTGCGCAGAGGCAAAGCGCCAGTTGAGAAACTCGCGGGTGCGCGCCAGAACTTCTTCCTCGTCGGAAGGGCTGATGGTGCGACCAAAGACCTCAAGCTGCTGCTCAACGTCAAGGGAGAGCATCTCTTCCTGGATTTCGTCGTTGTGAGCCATCTGGCCAAGTCTGCGCTCCAGGCGGGTGTGGAGCTCGTCTTTGGCAAGTGCAATGAGACGCGGGCCAACAGGGAATTGCGAGAACTTTGCCACAGAACTAGCCACCTGAGCTGGCTTAATAAGTGTGGTTCCCTCAACAGAAATTGCCTTGAAGTCATCCTCGTAGAGCTCAAGTGTGGCAAGCTGCTCTTCAAGTTTCTTCAGAGAATCGGGGTTGTTGTGAGCGCCCGATGCGTGGTCAGCCAGACCCAAAGCCTTAAGGAAAGAATCCCAGGTAAATACCTGCGGATTGTGCTCGCCCATGCTAGGCAAAACAGTGTTGATGTAGCGACCAAACATCTCGTTAGGAGTGAACAGGTACACCTGATCTGCGGTAAGTGTGGTGCGCTGCTGGTACAGAAGGTACGCAATACGCTGCAACAAAACGGATGTTTTGCCCGAGCCTGCAATGCCGTTGACCAATAGAACGGGCACATCCTCGTGCCTGACAACAACGTTTTGTTCGCGCTGGATAGTTGCGGTGATGGCCTGCAGCTTCTCGGTATGCTGACGCTTTAGTGCGGCAAGCAGCAGAGAGTCTTCAATGGCAACCGTTGTGTCAAAGTAGAGGTTCAGCGTGTCGCGCGTGATGTCAAACTGTCGTCTAAGTTCCAGTTCAACCGTTCTTTTCTTGCCGTCTACCTGGTACGACGTAGTTCCCATCTCTTGGTTGTAATACGTCTCGGCAACGGGGCTGCGCCAGTCAACAATAAGCGGCGTACGGTCTTTGTCCGTAATGCCCGCCGCACCAATGTATACATCGCGAGAAGGACGTCCGGGTCGCATTTTGAGCGTGACCTTAGCAAAGTAAGGCTGCCTCAAGAGGATTTCGACTCGACCGAGTTTCTCGACAGTGAAATCGTGGTACTGGTTGTAGGTATCAATAACGCTGTTGAGCGTCTCAATAGCCGCAAGGGTCTCGATGGTTTCGTCCGCTCCACCAAAGTCTGGGCGGATTTCTTCACTCATCTGACGAAGGTCTCTAGCTGCATCTTTTTGCGTGGTGTTGAGCGTTGTGTCCAAATCCTCACGAATCTCAACAAGCTTTTGATAAACGTGGGAGAGGTGCTCTTGTTCTTGCTGGTGGATTGGATCCATGATGCTCCTAGATAGTTGCGTCTTCGATGCGGCGGCGCAACTCGTCAATGCCCAGGCCGGTCTCGGATGAAGTAATAATGGCCTGTTCAGGGGTGATGTGGAATGCCTTACGCAGGGCGGCCGCGGCTTGATTTTGCTTGCCGCGTGCAATCTTATCTGCCTTGGTAAACGCAACTACAAAGGGCAGCTCAGCCTCTTGAAGAAAGCTGATCATCTGCAGGTCAAGCTTTTGAGCTTCGTGTCTGATATCAACAAGACTAATAACCAGGTTAAAGCTACGTTCTTGCTCAAAGTAACCACCGATGAGGTCTGCCCAGCGCTGTTTTTCTTGGCGAGAAACCCGCGCAAATCCGTATCCAGGCAAGTCTACAAATTTGACGCCATCAACATCAAAGAAGTTGATATTAGCGGTTTTACCTGGAACGCTTGAAACTCGTGCGAGTTGTTTTCTGCCAATAAGTTTATTTAAGAGGGAAGACTTTCCCACGTTTGAGCGGCCCACAAAGGCCACCTCTGGGGTCTCTGGAGAAGGAAGTTGTGAAATTGCTCCGTATGATGCCTCATATTGTGCGGTTTCATACTTAAGACCCATGATGCCTCCCATTGCGCTTCAAAAACGTAAGGTATTATTTTAGCGCAAACTGGGAGACAGCTAACAATCCATTCATCCGTAGTGAGGGTGGCACAATCTGTAGCTGGAGTGGTGAAATCTGTAGCTGAAGTGGTAAGAATTGCTACAAAGACACTCGAATTCGTTTTTCTACAGGTAGACGAGAAACAAGCAAATCAAACGTCGTATCAGTAATAGGAGTTCTATAGATTTCTTCTCCTGTGAGATTTACTACATAAGGCACATGAAGAACATATGAAGTGTGCGGTTTGATGGCAATTCGCGAAGTTGTTATATTTGGCTGGACAAGCGGCCAAAGGGAATTTTCATTTCCTAAATCGCAAATGTAATAAGTGTTGTTGGCTTGTGGAATTAAAACCGTGCCGAGAAAATCTATTCCTCCTATAGGCTCAGTCTCTTCTCTATCATTTTTAATTTCTATAGTTACATCAATCACACTTGTTTGATTGCCATGAGCATTGGGATATTGTGGCGTAATACCATGTTTTTCCAGATAACCGTCATACGTGGTTAGGGCAATTTCAGTTATTCGTATTGAATATCCCTTTGTATTCTCGGAGGACGAATAATGAAAATTTCCGTCAAGGGGAACCCATTCTCCCATTTGATAAATTTCTTCGGGGATAGTTAGTGCATGGGTATTTACCCACCAAACTCTGTAGCCAAGAGCACAAACCAGTACAAGGCTTATGGCAATTGCGAATAATGGTAGTTTGCTTTTTAGTTTCATGATGCACGTCTTTGCACGTCGATTTTCTCGACAATTTTACCGAGTTTCATTTTGTAAATTACATCGCAGACAACCTCTAAGAACTCAGCATCATGACTTGAGATGAGAAGTGTTGCGCCTCTTTCTCTTTGTTCAACAATGAGTTCCGTGAGCATATGGACACCGTCTTCATCAAGAGCGTTTGTTGGCTCGTCAAGAATAATTAAATCCGGCCGCTCAAAAAGCGCCATGGCAATTCCTAAGCGTTGCTTCATGCCAAGGGAGTATTTTCTAACAGGTCTTTTGTCTTTAGGATCAAGTCCTACTTTTTCAATTGCAGCATCAATATCTTGCTCAGACGCGATTTGTTTTATTGACGAGAGAATCTCTAAGTTCTTACGACCGCTATATGAGCTGAGAAGTGCTGGTTTTTCTAGGAGCAGACCAACACTCGGTGGGAAATCTATATCATCCCAGAGCTTTTTGTTTTCAATAGAAACATATCCTTGGGTAGGTTTAATGAGGCCACAGACCGCTCGCATAAGCATTGTTTTACCAGAGCCGTTTTGGCCCTCGAGACCAATTATCTCTCTCTTTTCCAGGGATAATGTGACATCCTTGAGAACAGTATCGTTTCCGATTTCTTTTGTTAGATGCTCAACTGAAATGTACGACATGTTTACTCACCGCCAAACTCTGCATTTTTAGTTTCGATGAGGCCAAAAATGTTTAAAAAAATGATTCCAACAAGAAAATATAAAGTTGCATACAAAAGGCTATATCCTTCTGGATTAAATGGAAGAAGTCTCGAAAAAGTCATTAATGTAGAGGGGAATGGAAGTTCAGGAAAAAACTCTCCTAAAACTAGTAGTGCTACGCTTAGTAACACAGCTAGTGAATTGTGAGTATAGAGTTTCATTACTTTGTAAATAAAGGAAAAGAACAAGAGACCAAGATAATAAATGCCGAGAAGGGCTAATACTTTTGGGGTTGTGAGTGAAAATTCTGTACCAGTTTGAACGGTATGGTAAATGAAGATATCCACATTTAGCGTAGCAATATCAGGGCTATTACCTGTACAAATAAGTAAGATAACGTATGTCATTATATAGACGGCAATCAAAAAGAGAGAAGATACGATTATATTTATATAGCTATAAATCCAAAATCTAGTTTTCTTCTCAAACCTCATCATGCGTTGAATAGAAAAATGTTCATTTGTGTCTGAGCTAGAAATAATGATTATGAGAAGAAAAGAGATGCAAAGCGCGGTCCACTCTACGTAGAGCGTGTGGGCAGAACCGAAGAATGTTGCGATAATCAAATCACCTAAAGAAAACGAATATCCTCCTTGTGTAATTAAGCTGAATTGTGCAAAAGAAGAAATAAACGCTGTACAAGATAACAACATCACAAAAAGCGCTGCTAGAAGATTTTTATGCATATCAAAAAGTTGAGTAAAGCTCCTTGAAATTTGATGTTTCATAGCAAATCACTCCTACAAATCTTTTTGTAAGAAATGAAGATTACTAGTAATAGCAAAACAAAACAGAAGAAATAAAAGCCAAGTTTTGTTGAAGCATATTCAGAACTTATCAACTGAAAGAAATTCAACTTAATGAATGCATTTTGTCCTACTTCTCTTAAGTGAGCAGAGGAAAGAATTGCTGAAAATTGTGAGCCTAAGAACGCTAATAGGTGAAGTAGAAAATAAGAAACAAAAATTGCTTGGAATTTGGTTTTAGATAAACTTGCGAAAAGAGAAACAACGCAGGAAAACAGCCCTCCAATTGTGAAGGCTAATATGGATAGGGTAATGACATAAGCAAGAGGAGAGCTATAAAAGAGTCCTGAGAACAGAGAGTTCATAGGGACTGCGGTATATATCTCATCATAAATTTTTGGCGTGGATAACGGTAAGAAACAGATTACAGCTAAAAAATTTAGGACAAGAGGTAGGGCAGAGCAAATACCACCAGAAACAAAACTTACGTATAGTTTTATCCTGATAACACAAGTCTTTCTAATTCTAAGACATTGCTGTTCCAGCACTCCTTCTTTTGAATCGTTGCTTAAAATCCAGGCGGTTGGGATGGTTGCTAAAAGCGGCCATAAGAGATAGTACAGTCCGCTGTAAAATTCCCCGATTCGTGTTGGGATCCAAGCGGTATAAGCAGAAACGAGAGAGAGTAAAGTGTTATAAGAAAGATGATTTCCCTGTTGATAGGTCACTTCTAAGATATCTAATTCAAGCTGTATTTCATTCCAAGCGGCAATTATTGCAATACAGGCGCCAATTGCAACACATGCCCAAAATAATGGATTATTGGTAAGCTGTCGCTTAAATTCAGACTTGAACAATGAATTCATAGCAAACACCTACTTATCACTTTTTAATGCAGACTGTATATCAACTAACTTTGCGTTTGAATAAATTCCTCCCATATTTGCCAGATGAATAGAAGTAACATCTCTCAGTTCTTCTGGAGATAGCGCAAAAGCAAGTTTGACGTCACATTCATCCCCTGCATTAATCCAAAAATACCCTTTAGTTTTATCAGTATCCGAATTGTCAATTCGGGCATTTTCAGGTGTAATTTGGGACATGAAAATATTATGCCCCTCAGCATTAATTGAGTAACTAGTAAGTAATATATAGTTCGGACCATTTGAGGTGTGTTTTTGAACGGCGTCTATGTTTTTAAAATGAAGCGTATAGACTAGATACAAGCTATCTGCATTTTCTGGTGTTAATGAATCGTTAAGTGCTCCAGAGGTAAAACCTGCTTCGTCTATAGAATGATAAAGGGTTACGTCTGTTACCGTTACCTCAATTGTGCCAACCCATGGTAGATCAGCCCCAAAAGGAGTCTCAACTGGATTACCTTCTTCTTGATCAAGTCCAGTTAGTTGTACAGTATCGCCAATTTTATAAGTTTCCGAGGCCTCGTTTTGCCTTTGTGCAACTTGTTGTGCAAAAAATTCTTCTTGTGCCTGTTTTTGGGCAAGACTATAAAAATAGAGCAGCCCAGCAATGACGATACAAGCAATCATTACTGCCAAGGAACGAGCCTTTTGGGGAAGTTTATTTGTTTTTAAGTTTAAGTTTCTAGAATCGTGAGAAAACATAATAAGCCCCAGATGACCTCGATAAATCCTCTACACGAGTCGGGACTCCATACGCCCTTCACTATGTTGTTTCTTCGGTCTTTAGCCTATTACTATTTTGGAGTAAATACCGGCTCTCTTATCTTGATTTTATTCTTATAGCTATTGCTATTATGTGTTTTACTGTGAACGGTATGTTTTTATCGGTTAAATAAATAACAAAATTGTTGGATGTTATTTATTGAGATGAATCATTATGAGTAGATAATTTCTAATTGTTATAAAGCATAAAGAACGCTTAAAACAATTAACTTCTTTATAAACTCTTACACCCACGTAACCGCCTGACAGCAGCGCTTAAGCGCATCGATGTAGAGCTCGCCAAAGGGCGAGAGGCTCTTCTCGTCGTGTGTAACGTAGCCAACTTCCATGTAATCATCAACAGCTAGAGGAATTGCAACAATGTTTGGTCCATTGAGCTCCTCGTTAATAAGGCCGGTGCTGATGGTGTAACCGTTCAAGCCAATAATCAGGTTGAAGATAGTGGCGCGGTCTCGGACCATGATGTCCTTATCGCGATCAAGAGTTGCCAGAAGCTCCTCGGAGAAATAGAACGCGTTGTGCTCACCCTGCTCGTAAGAAAGGCGAGGGTAGGGGGCAAGATCGTTGAGTGTTACCGAGGAACGCTTTGCCAGCGGGTTATCTTTTCCTACAAAGACGCTTGGCTTGCATTTAAACAATGGCGAGAAAACCAAGCCCTGGTCCTGCAGCGTTTTTCTAATAACGCGCTCGTTGAACGAGTTGAGGTAAAGGACGCCTACCTCACTTCTTAGCTTTGAGACATCTTCAATAATCTCGTACGTTTGCGTTTCTCTGATACGGAAATCGTACTTTGAGCCGCCGTGCTCTTTAATCAGGTTGACAAAGGCTTCAACTGCAAAGGAATAGTGCTGGCAAGAAACACAAAAGCGCTGCTTAGAAGGGGCGGTGCCCAGATAGCGCTCTTCAATAAGGTCAGTCTGCATGACAACTTGCCTGGCGTAACTCAAAAACTCCTCGCCATCTGCGGTAGGTTCAACACCCTTGCTGGTCCTGTTAAAAAGGGAGATTCCCAGCTCGGCTTCAAGCTCTTTAACTGCGCTACTTAAGGTAGGCTGCGAGATAAAGAGCTGTTTAGCTGCAGCGTTAATAGTGCCTGCCTTAGCAATAGCAAGAACGTATTTGAGTTGAGTCAGAGTCATAAGTCAGGTTTCTACGCAGAGGTTTTTCTCGCCTTATTTAACGCCATACTGCTGGTAGTAGGCATCAATGGCGCTCTTCAAGGTGTCGTCGATAATAACTTTGCCGTCAACCTCTTTGTTGTAGAGGGCTTCGGTAACCTCATCCATGGAGACAATAGCTGCGGTTGGCATACCCCAGCGCTCGGAGACTTCCTGGAGAGCTGCAACTTTTCCGCCCTTGCCAACCTCCATGCGATTGAGTGAGACAATAAGGCCAACTACCTCGATGTTTGCAATAGAGGTAATCAGAGGATAGGTCTCTTCAATAGACTTGCCAGAAGTGGTGACGTCTTCAACCATGACTACTCTCTGGCCGTCTTTGAGCTCTGCTCCTAAAAGCATGCCAGCGTCAGCACCGTGATCTTTTGCTTCTTTTCTGTTGGAGCAGTACTGAACCTGTTTGCCATAGAGCTCATTGATTCCCATTGCAGTGATTACAGAGAGGGGAATGCCCTTGTAAGCAGGACCAAAAACTACGTCAAAATCCAGACCAAAGTTGTCGTGAATGGCGCGAGCGTAATAAAGACCCAGCTTGTGGAGCTGCTCGCCAGTGACATAGGCGCCGGCATTCATGAAGAAAGGAGATTTGCGACCACTCTTGAGCGTAAAATCGCCAAATTTAAGTACGTTGCTCTGGACCATAAACTCAATAAATTCGCGCTTGTAGTCTTCCATGGCTTCTCCTTTAGCAGGCCTTTTAACGTGGCGGCACTTTGTCGGTACGTTCCACTGCACTAGTTTAGCCGAATTGCGGATAGGTGTTTTATGGCGCGATGTTTTATGGCGTGCCAGCTTGGCTGTGTGAGATTAGCGTAAATACCGCCAGATATATAAAAGTGAGCGTTTGCCATGTGGTTATGCGGTATTCTAAATAGATATTTGTTCGTCTCGTAGGATAGCCCTGCAGAGTGCAGGAAAAGCCTGCAGAGTGAGTTACAAGGAGGGTATGCCCGTGGAGCGCATCACGATTTCTGCATTGTACGCAGATGCAGAGCAACTTGGTGGCCAAAAAGTTACGGTGGCCGGCTGGGTACGTTCAGTAAGGGATATGAAGAATTTTGGCTTCGTCACACTTAATGATGGTAGCTGCTTCAAAGACCTACAGGTTGTTATGAATCGTGAGAACCTTGGCAATTACGAGGAGGTTGCTTCCTGTGGCGTTGGCGCTGCTCTGATTATCGAGGGCGTCCTTGAGCTTACCCCTGATCGCCCGCAGCCTATTGAGCTACAGGCTCAGACCATTGTGATAGAAGGACCATCCAGCCCAGATTATCCAATGCAGAAGAAGCGTCAGTCTCTTGAGTATCTTCGTACGCAACAGCACCTTCGTCCTCGCACTAACATGTTCCGCGCGGTCTTCCGCATCCGTTCTGTGGCTGCCTTTGCCATCCACCAGTTCTTCCAGGACCGTGGCTTTGTCTATGTGAACACTCCAATCATCACTGCATCCGATGCTGAGGGCGCAGGAGAGATGTTCCGTGTTACCACGCTTGATCTAAACAACGTTCCACGTACCGAGAAGGGCGATGTTGACTACTCAAAGGATTTCTTTGGTCAGTCTTCTCACCTCACCGTTTCTGGACAGCTTCAGGCAGAGAACTTTGCTATGGCCTTTGGTGATGTGTACACCTTTGGTCCAACGTTCCGCGCAGAGAACTCCAACACACGCCGCCACGCTGCAGAGTTCTGGATGATTGAGCCAGAGATGGCTTTCTGTGATCTTGCACAGGACATGGATGTTGCAGAAGAGATGCTGCGCTACGTTATTGGATACGTTCTTGAGCACTGCCCAGATGAGCTTGAGATGCTTAACAAGTTTGTGGATAAGGGTCTGCTTGAGCGCTTGAACCATGTTGCAACTTCCCAGTTCTCTCGTGTTTCTTACACCGAGGCAATTGAGATTCTGCAGGAGGCAGTAAAGGCCGGTCAGAAGTTTGAGTATCCTGTTGAGTGGGGCATTGACCTTCAGACTGAGCACGAGCGCTACCTCACTGAGCAGCATTTTGGAAAGCCAATTTTTGTCACTGATTATCCCGCAGAAATTAAGGCCTTCTACATGCGCCTTAACGATGACGGCAAGACTGTTGCCGCAGCTGACTGCCTTGTTCCAGGCATCGGCGAGATTATTGGTGGCTCACAGCGAGAAGATCGTCTTGAGCTTCTGGAGAAGCGCATTGTTGAACTGGGCATGAACCCCGACGATTACAAGTATTACTTGGATCTTCGTCGTTACGGCTCTTGCACACACTCTGGCTTTGGTCTTGGCTTTGAGCGCCTTGTTATGTACCTCACTGGTGTGGACAACATTCGTGATGTTATTCCTCACCCTCGTACCGTTGGCAACGCTGACTTCTAAGATTGCAGTTCACAGGCGGTGTGGCGGAGCGCGATTGGCGCACTAACTTAACCGCTACAGTTGCCAAGTCTTTCAAGTTGGATTTTTGCGTGCAGGTTATGCATAGCCGTTATGCAATAAACGCATAGCAGAGACGCGAGATAAAAAGTTTTTCTCGCCATATACCGATATATTTGCCCGTTGGCAGTAAAAATAGGACGTTCGTGCAAAATTGCGCGGGCGTCCTATTACGCTATAAGAAGCAGTTTTCTGCAGATGACCAGCGGAGGTAAACATGGTAAAGACTTTGGTTCTTGTAAGACATGGTGTATCTGAACGTGGCTCTGAAGACATGAGTCGAGAGCTTACACGTGCTGGTCAGAGGGCTTTATCTGCCAATTATCCTCATATCTTTGGACTGTTGGGACCAGAGGGGGAAGAGGCTGAGATTTGGACAAGTCCTGCTCTTCGCGCACTTGAGACCGCAGAGATTGTGGCAGAGGCGCTGGATGCAGAAGGTCTGGAGATTCATGACTCCCTTTACGATCAAGATCTTCCTGCACTTCAGGCAGAGCTTGAGCACGCTGATGCAGAAACACTGATTCTTGTTGGTCACGCCCCATTTTTGGGTTATGTTGCAGAGACTCTGCTGGGATTTGAACTTCCGCTGACAAAGGGTGCTGTGTGCGCTATTGACGTATGTGGTTCGCTTGGTCATCAACATAAGTGTGTCTGGAAGCAGCTTGGAGATGTTCGCGAGCCTCACGGTAAGCTTCTTTGGCTGGTCAGTGGTCCTTCCACTCAGCCTTGGGAAACGCTTGACGCTCTTGATGAGGCATGCGCTCATGCGGCAACTAACCTGGAAGACGCGTACACGGAGTTCCGCGCTCATCCAGAAGATCCTGCAGTAATCGCAGCATTTAGGTTTGCCCTAAGGGGAACCCAGTTGCTTACCAAGTTCTTCTCGCCACTTCTTAATGAGGAGGCAGTTGAGATTGCTGAGCCTGTTTATAGATTGATGCTTGGTGCAACTACGCGTCTTCGTGAGATTGACGGCTTCGCTGATACCGTTGCAGATTTGATGGAGTCCGGTGAGCTCTCTCAAGGTTCCAAGCTGGTCAGCGCTGTAGAGGCAGCTCGCGAGGTTGAGCGTGATCGCGTTTGCGAAGGCCTGCGCAAGAAGGCGGTTCGTCGTAGCCTGCGCTGCGCTTTGGATGAGCTCTTTGAGCCTGCTTGGTCAGATGCTGTTTTGCAGGATGGTATCTCGTTCGAAGACATCAGCAGCCGCTTTGATTACATGCTTGAGACCATTGATGCGCGCCTCTTTGGCTTGGATATGACAAGCTTCTCCGAGGTACATCACGCAAGGCGAGAAGTTCGTGAAGTTGAGCACATTCTTTTCCACCTCAGTGATATGCTGGGCGAGAAGCGCGCAAATTACACCCAGATTATGCAAGACATTGACTCTGAGCTCAGTGCCGTTTGCACAGCTCAGCGCAACATTTCTCTGGTCAAAGAGTGGAAAGACTCTACGGACTTTAGAGATGTTACCTCAGACCTCGCAATTGTTTCAGAACATGAAAAAGTTTTGATTGAGCGTGTGATTGAAGGTAGAGAGACTAGTATCCTAAGGTAATCACATAGTCCACGTTTGGAGCGCAGAGACGTTTGCGCGGCGTGGATGATGATTATGAGGGAGGATGCTATGTCTGAGAGCATCGAGACTCGCTGCGTACAGGGCGGTTATCAGCCTGGTTGCGGTGAGCCTAGGCAAGTGCCTATCATTCAATCAACCACGTTCAAATATGACGAGTCGATGCAGCTTGGAGAGTTGTTCGACCTCAAAGCTGCGGGTTATTTCTATTCTCGTCTTCAAAATCCAACGCTTGATACTGTAGCTTCAAAGATTTGTGCTCTTGAGGGCGGTACGGCTGCAATGCTGACGTCTTCTGGTCAAGCCGCAAACCTCTTTGCCGTTTTTAATATTGCTGAGGCTGGAGATCATTTTATCTCCCTGTCTACCATTTATGGCGGCACCTTTAACCTGTTTGCTATCACTCTTAAGAAGATGGGTATTGAGTGTACGTTTATCTCACCAGATGCAACTGATGAGGAGATTAACGCAGCATTCAGACCAAATACCAAGTGCGTCTTTGGTGAGACTGTTGCAAACCCTGCACTGGTTGTTCTTGATATTGAACGTTGGGCAAAGGTCGCTCATGACCACGATGTGCCCCTGATTGTTGACAATACGTTTGCCACACCTGTGAACTGCCGTCCTCTTGAGTGGGGAGCAGATATTGTGACCCATTCCACGACCAAGTATATGGACGGTCACGGCTCTGCTGTTGGCGGCGCCATTGTTGACAGTGGCAACTTTGACTGGACTGCTCACGCAGATAAGTTTCCAGGTCTGACCCAGCCTGATCCTTCGTATCACAACCTTGTCTATGCAGATACCTTTGGTAATGGTGGCGCCTTTATTACTAAGGCAACTGTTCAGCTTATGCGTGATTTTGGTTCCATTCAGTCACCACAGAACGCTTTCTATCTTAACCTTGGCCTTGAGTCCCTTCACGTTCGTATGGCTCAGCATTGCAAGAATGGCCAGGCAGTTGCCGAGGCGCTTGTAAACAATCCTAAGGTTGCACACGTAAGCTATCCTGGCCTCCCAGGTGACAAGTACTACGAGCTTGCTCAGAAGTACCTTCCAAACGGTTCCTGCGGTGTTATCACTGTTGACGTTGCAGGTGGTCGCGAGGCTGCCGAGAAGTTCTTGGGTAACCTCAAGGTATTCTCCATTGCTACACACGTTGCAGATGCTCGTTCTTGTTGTTTGCACCCAGCTTCTTCAACGCATCGTCAGCTTACTGACGAGGAGCTTGCAGCAGCAGGCATTACCCCAGGTACTGTGCGCTTGAGCTGTGGTATTGAGGGCACTGAGGACCTTATCAACGACGTCGAGCAGGCACTTGCTGCGCTGTAGTTAGACGCTCAAAAACCGCTCATGTTTATGGCGAGAAGATCTTGGAATTAGAAGATCTTCTCGCCATGTTTTTATGAGGAGTGCGTTGTTGCGCGGGATGCGATTTCTGTGATGTGAGCAGAACGTGACCACTGAGGGCGTGAACGGAGCTGCAGTAGATTGTGCTATTGAGCTCGAGAAATGGATTCTGGATCTAAGTGGTCTTCTGGGCTGGAGAGCTCGGACGCTGCGAGTTCTGCATCAGCGAGCTGGGCATCTTCATTCTGGGCTACATCAAATGCATCGTCTGTGTTATCAGCGTCGTTTGTATCTACACCTTTGAAGTGCTTGCGATAGATGTGGATGAGGCAGCCAATAGAGAGCAGTGCTGAGAGTATGTTGGACACAACTGACACGTACCAAAGTGCGTCCAGGCCAAATGGCTTTAAAGCTAGAAGTGAGCTGATAGGGAAGATGAGTGCCATAAAGATGCTCAAAAGATTAGAAATCTTTGTCTGCTTCAGGGCAATGGCAAGACTCTCGGTGCACATGGTAATCCAGCTAAAAATGAAGATAAATGCGTGAATGCGCATAGCTGGGATGGCCATATTGAGCAGCTCTTGCGTTCCTTCAGGCAGGTAGAGCTTAACCAAGAATTCCGAGAAGAAGAACGAGACACAGAAGGCAAAGATGCCAATAATAATGCCTGTGGAGAAGATGTACTTCTCGATAGCAAGCACTCGATCTTTTTTCTTTGCGCCCCAGTTGTAGCCAATGGCTGGCTGCATGGCATCAGCTTGTCCATAAATGAGCGGCTGAATGAGTCCGCCAGAATAGAGAAGCACGCCGTAAGAAGCAATGGCAATATCTCCGCCAAGGCTCAGTAAGGCAGCGTTCATCAGCAGCGAATAAATCCTGCTTGAGATATTCTGCATAAAGATAGGGAAGCCGTTTACAAAAATCTCTCTTATGTGCGTCCAGTTAAATCGTGGCTTTACAAATTTGAGAATCTGCTTGTTACCAATAAAGGGCCAGACACCATAAAGTGATGAGAAGGTAATAGAGATGCAGTAGCCCAGCGCTGCGTATTCAACGGAAAGTCCCAAGACACCTAGGAAGTAGTACTCAAGCACGGTTCCCAGAATTGCGGAAATAAAGGCAATACTAGTAGAGCGTCTAATTTTTCCACAGATCTTAAGGAAGTTATCAACGGCGTACGAGATGCACATAACTGGCAAGAACAGTGTCCATACGCGCAGGTAGATGACTCCTTGTTCGGCAATCTTTCCTTGAGCGCCCATAAGTGCCAGAACGTTTGGTGCGCAAAAGAAGAAGAAAATGCCGCTGATAACGCCAGTGGTAATAAGCATGATAAACGCGATGGTGAAGATATTATTAGCCGTTTGATGGTTCTTCTTGCCGTGCTCAACTGCAATGACCGCAGAGGCTCCAACGCCAATAAGGTCGGCAACGGCAAAGCAGAGAATAACCAGTGGAATGGCAATGGTTACTGCGCCAAAGGATTCCTGACCCAGATAGCGTCCAACAAGGATTCCATCTGCAGTGTCGTAAAGCATCGACGCAAGCATAGCAATAGCGCCTGGAAGTGCTGCTCGTAAAAATAATTTAAATGGTGGTGTTTCCGCAAAAAGCTTATTCGATTCCATACTTCTCCTCGATTAATGGTGGAACATGTCAGACAAACTCGTGGTGTGGACATGTGACACGCTCACGAGAAGATTAAAAAAGCATCGAACAAGCCTCCTTACATACTTGCAGGTACACGGACAGTTGCAAATATTAACACAGCGAAGTAACTGATGCTATGATTTATTTGAACATTTTGGACGAGTGCAAGGATTTTTGTGTCAATGGAACAGAAAAATGACACCAGTACTGAGATTACCAAGCTGGCTGAAAATTCAAAGGTAGAAGAGCTCTCTAAAAAGGTCACTGAGGTATCCTCTGAGCTGGCAAAAAACGTTTCTGAAGTAGCAGAGCGTGCCGAGAAAATCCTTGTAGTTGACGAGGAAGAACCGCTGAACCGTCCTACATCTGACCGAGTTAAGGCTACTGTTCCTAGAACGCCAGCACAACATATCTTGCGCATTGTCTCAATTGTTTTGATTATCTTGGGCGCAGCAGATGTTTTAACTATATCTGCATCTCTTTTTGCAACTATTATGGGTTTACAACCTGCAGTTCCTTTAGAGCAGCTTGAGTTTAGCGGTGTATATTTTACATTTAGCAATAACGTACTTCTGGGCTATGTATTTGTACTTCTTATTGGCGTAATGCAGATCATTACTTCAATGCTTGGTCTGCGTGCGGCCAAAGACTCGTCAAAAGTTGAACCATACAGATTTCTTTGCTATTTGATTGGCTTGATTATTCTGGTAGGAATTTTGTGGGCCTGGGGTAGAGGAGAGTTGATTATTCTTGATCCCTTTGTTCAGCTTAATACTATTGTTTACGTGGTAATTTGCTCTAATCTTGCGGATAAAGTAAAGAAGGAGCATGACCAAGGTATTGTAGGAACTACGTATTGGCGCTCTCGCCATCAGCGAGTTCTCCACTTCTTTGCATTGGTCTCTATTGCATTGAGCGGCATTGCACTTTTTCTAGTTCTAGTTCTGCTTGGACTGCATGACCTTTCTAGAGTTGTAAATCAACCGTTCTTGGCAACTGTTAATCAATTTATCGAGCAACAGGGTATTCTTACCATTTTCTTGGTGACACTTGGTGCGGCATTTTCTCTTATTGCAGGTCTTTTAGCTCTAAAGGGTTCAAATGATGCCCGATTTATTAGACCGTATATTCTTGCGGTTACCGTTATCGTTCTGTTTGACGTAGCAAGAATTATCTTTACGGCATTAACGCAGGGCATCCCTGCTGTAAACAGTCAAGATATCTTTGAGTTGACCTATAACATTGCTGGATTGTATTTGGCTATTCGTATTGAAGCGGGACTTCCCAACAGTTATGGTCTGCGTTTGTGGAAGAAATTTACTTCCTAGGTGCAGCGTAGTAAATAATTGCTTGCAAAAAGCCTCTGTATCCAATGAACTGCCTCCCATTTCTTGGACATAAAAAAATAGGAGGCAGTTCAAAACACACCTAAGTCGGATAATCTGTCAAAAAGACGTATACATGACGCTGAAAATACCTCAAACGTGCAGATTATCTTCATTAGATGTGTAATATGCCCGCATCTGAGCAGAATATCCGACTTAGGTGTGTTCCGTAGATACAGAATTTATCGATAGTTAAATTTCTTATATA
>ERZ773018.510-NODE-510-length-22954-cov-3.978209_pt1 | contig 22954 bp, 20 predicted proteins | sample MGYA00580840_ERZ773018 | MGnify/ENA primary metagenome ERZ773018 (study PRJEB29015, sample SAMEA2738125) | human oral metagenome | biome: human oral; feature: human-associated habitat; material: saliva | place: China | collected 2256 ... | reverse complement strand
GGTCCTCCAAAGAAATGCAAGACACCCATTGCTACGGGTATTCCAATCACGTTATATATGAATGCCCAGAATAAGTTTTCCTTAATCGTCATCATTGTCATTTTACTTAATTGAATCGTTTTAGCCACTAATCTTAAATCATCTTGCATCATGACCATATCGGCAGTTTCAATGGCAACATCTACTCCAGACCCAATCGCAATTCCTACTGTTGCTTTGGCAAGTGCAGGCGCATCATTAATCCCATCTCCTACCATGGCTACTTGATAGCCTTCGTCTAATAATTGTTGGACAACACTTGCTTTTTCATTTGGTAATACTTGACTATATACCGTCTCAATTCCTACTTCATCTGCAATCGCCTTGGCTGTTTTTTCATGGTCTCCTGTGACCATTCGAACTTGAAGGCCTAATGCTTTCATTTGTTGAATTGCTTCTTTACTAGTTGCTTTAATCGTATCCGCAACTACAATAATTCCGGCTACTTGTTTTTGAATGGCTACGAACATCGCTGTTTGCCCCTGAGAAGCGACTCCATCAATCACTGTATTATAATCATCTACCGCAATCCCTTGATTTTGTAATAATAAATGATTTCCTAATAGTACTTCTTTTCCATCTACAGTTCCTTGAATTCCCATACCAGAAATTGATTGGAATTGTTCAATTGGTAAAACATCAAACTTTTGTTTTTCTGCTTCTTCCACGATGGCTTTTCCTAATGGATGTTCCGAATGTTTTTCAATCGATGCTGCTACTTTTAGCACTTCTTCTTTTGAATAATTGTTGAATACTTGAATATCGACTACTTTAGGTTTACCGTTTGTAATCGTTCCTGTTTTATCTAGTAAAACAACACCTACATGTCCAGCTTCTTCTAAAGCCGCACTACTTTTAATTAAAATCCCTCTTTTAGCACCAAATCCTGTTCCTACCATAATGGCAGTTGGAGTAGCTAATCCTAATGCACATGGACAAGCAATGACTAATACAGAAATCATCACGGTTACGACAAATTCAAACGATTCGCCACCAATCAATCCCCAATATAGACCTGCTAATAGAGATAATCCCATTACGATTGGAACAAAAATTCCGGCTACACGGTCTGCAATGGCAGCGATTGGTGCTTTAGATCCTTGCGCTTCTTCTACTAAACGAATAATTTGAGATAATGTTGTATCTTTCCCAACTTGGGTCACTTCAACTTGGAATGAACCGGTTGTATTCAACGTAGCTCCAACTACTTTGCTTCCTTCTTTTTTGAAGACTGGTACACTTTCGCCGGTAATCATGGATTCATCAACAAAGCTTTCTCCAGAAAGAATAACCCCATCCACAGGAATTTTTTCACCTGGTCGTACGAAGACTACTTCTCCAATTTGTAATTCCTCTACTGGAACTTCTACTTCTTTTCCATCACGAATGACTGTTGCCACTTTTGGAGATAAAGCAACTAATGATTGAATCGCCTGAGAAGTTCTTCCTTTTGTTAAAGTTTCAAAATATTTTCCAACTGTAATAAAAGCTAAAATGACTGCTGCAGATTCTACATAGAGATGCATCACATAATGATACTCTCCAGCAAAAATACGAATGGTACTCCATACACTATATAAAATCGCAGCACTCGTTCCCAGTGCGACTAATGAATCCATATTCGGATGCTTTCTAATCAATGCCTTAAATCCATTCACAAAATAACTACGACCCACCCATAAAATAGGGGTTACTAAAATCAATTGCGTTACAGAAAATACAATTGGTTGTTCCATCGGCTGTAAGATTTGTGGAAGAGGAAGTCCAATCATTTCCCCCATCGCAATATAAAGTAATATAATGGCAAACACACCTGATACCCATGCTCTTACTTTAAGTGATTGTAATTGTTTTTCTTTTTTAATCGCTGTTTTTTCTAACACATCTTCTTGATCATTTATCAATATAGCCTGATATCCAGCTAGAGAAACAGTTTCCATAATTTTTTGTACATCTGCTTCCTTTGGATTAAATTGCACCATCATTTTTTCAGTCGCTAAATTCACATTGGCTTCTTTAACGCCTGGAAGATCTCGGACAACTTTTTCAACAGTACTGACACAACCCGCACATTGTAATCCTTCTAATGCAAATTCTTCTTTCTTCATGATTAACAACTCCTTCTTATTATTATGCTAATTCAGCTTGATATCCTGCTTTGGATACAGCTTTGATAATTTTTTGTTCTTCTACTTTATCTTGTTGAAATTCTACAGTCAGCTTTTTAGCTTCGAAATCAACACTTGTTTTTTCAACACCTTCAACAGCACTCACTGCATTTTCAACAGCTTTCGCACAACCTGAACATTTTAATCCTTCTACTTTAAATTCTTTTATCATTTTAAAAACCGCCTTTCTTAAATTTACATTTGTAAACTTCATAAGTTGATTATACCTCTTATTTTAAAAAAGTCAACACAAAAAAAGGAAGACTAAAAAGTCTTCCCTAGAAATGTTATTCTGCTAATTCAGGACGAACGTTAATTACTCGACCTTCTTTTTTCCATTGACGGAATTCTGCTGCTGCTGTAAATAAAACGTCTGTTGATGAATTTAACGCAGTTTCACAAGAATCTTGGATGACTCCAATAATAAATCCAACCCCAACAACTTGCATCGCAATATCATTGGAAATTCCGAATAAACTACATGCAACAGGAATTAATAATAATGATCCACCTGTTACCCCAGAAGCACCACATGCTGCTACTGTTGATAATACACTTAGCACTAAAGCTGTTAAGAAGTCTACTTGAATTCCTAATGTATTAACGGCTGCTAATGATAATACTGTAATTGTAATTGCTGCACCCGCCATATTAATGGTTGCCCCTAAAGGAATCGATACTGAATAGCTATCTTCATCTAATCCTAAATCTCTACATAATTCCATATTTACTGGAATATTTGCTGCTGAACTACGAGTGAAGAACGCTGTAATTCCACTATCTTTTAAGCAACGGAATACTAATGGGAATGGGTTTTCCTTAATCATTACAAATACAATAATTGGATTAATCACTAATGCTACAAAGAACATACTTCCAAGTAATACCATAATTAAACTACCATAAGTTGCAAATACACCTACTCCATTTTCTGAAACAGTTGTATATACTAAGCCCATAATCCCAAATGGTGCAAAACTAATCACTAATTTAACAACATGACTTGTTGCGTCTGCAATTTGTTGTAAAAATGATTTTGTTGCTTCATCTGCTTTACGGAATGCAAAACCAAAAACAACTGCCCAAGATAAAATACCAATATAGTTTCCGCTCATTAAAGCATTCACTGGATTATCTACTAATTTTAAAATTAATGTTTGTAATACAGAAGCAATTCCTTCTGGTGCCTTAATCTCTGATACAGAATCTGTTAATGTTAGTGTAATTGGGAATGCAAAACTAGCAAGAACCCCCACTAATGCAGCTGCAAAAGTTCCGAATAAATATAAAATCACAATTGATTTCATATTTGTTTCATGTCCTTCTTTATGTTGTGCTAAAGCACTTAACACAATAAAGAATACTAATAATGGTGCGATTGCTTTTAACGCACTTACAAATACTGTTCCGATTGTTCCGATTGCTACTGCTTGAGGAACAAAAATTCCTAATAAAATACCGATAATCATACCGATGACGATTCTATTAATCAAACTTAATTGATTCCAAAAATTTAATACTTGTTTCATCTCTTTGCCCCTATTCTCTTATTATAGCGACAATCATACACAAACAAGTCCTATTCTGTCAATAAAAATCCACGAAACAGATACATTTGTACTCGTTTCAAAAACACTTCTTTTTCACTGCTTATGAGAGGAAGAAAACTCCACCATCTCTCTATTTACAAAATGATTTCTTCATCTAATAAAGATTTCAATTCTTCAGGAAGATAATGAGTGACCCAAAGAATGGTTAGATTTTCCTCTTGTAATAAAGATTGCATCATTTCTGTTCCCGTTTGAACATCTAAATTCGCTGTCACTTCATCTAGTAATAACACTTGCGGATTTCGAACTAACGCTCTTGCTAGAGAAATGCGTTGTAATTGTCCTCCTGATAATGTTGAAGAAGTATCTCCAATCATTGTATCTAAGCCTTGAGGCAATTGTTCCACAATGGATTTCAACAACACCTTTTCCAATACATCCCAAATTTTCTCATCCGATATTTCTTCTTGGAAAACAATGTTTTCACGAATACTTCCTTGGAAAATATGAGGATTTTGTTCCACATAAGTAATAGAATCGTACAGTTTTGAATAGGGAATGGTGTTTAATTCTTTTTGATATAAAGTTACATCTCCTTGATATCCTTCAATTTTTCCACCTAAAATATTCAGCAGAGTGGATTTCCCTGTTCCACTTTCTCCCATAATGACATATTTATAATTTTTGAATAATGTTTTACTAAAAGGTTTCAACACAATAGCATCCCCATAAGCAAACTGAAGATTTTCTATATTGTATAATACTTCTGCATCATCAAGTGTTTCTACTGCATTCTCCTCTGCCCGTGCTGAAGGCGTTAATGTATGAATTTTTTCAAACAATGGTTTGGCACTAGTGACCATTGCTAATTCTTGGCTCATATTTCCAACGGCATTAAAAATGGTTCCTGCTAAACTTGTCGTTGCCAAAATAGCTCCTACAGTGACCATCCCTTTTGTCACTAAATATCCTGTAAATAAAAAGATGGAAATTTGACTAAGGACATTCCCAAAGCCCCCTAAAACTGCTACTTTTGCAAAAGATTTACTATAATTTCTTCGAGTAAAGCCTAATTGTTCAGAAGCTTGATGAATTTTTTCTTTAAAATATTTCCATTGTTGAAACACAAAAATCGTATCGTATGCTAATAATACATCAGAAATAATTTGGTTAAATCGCTCATTTTCTTTTGTTTTATGCACGGTCTTCTTAGATAGTTCTTTAGCATAAACTTTTGGCAACAGGAGTAAAATACCAATTTCAACAATCACAACAACGACTAAACTCCAATGAATACTCCATAACCCAATTGTTGAAAATACAATTCCTAAAATTCCCCGTAGCAAAGAAAAACTTGGATTGACTGCCATTTCTTGAATTTGATCCATGTCACTTGTAAACCAAGCAATATAATCATGATTCTTCTTTTGATGAAAATGCGCATAAGACGTATTGGAAATAGCTTCACTCACTTCATCTCTCCAAAGCGTTGCAATTTTTTGCTTTACAAAGGAGCGGTAACGAAGATCCATATACGTTACTACTAGAAAAACAGCATATACCGCTACTAGTAATAATGCTCCCATTCCAAATTGATGAAAGTCCAAATCCACTAAAAAATTTAATAAATCTGCATGAATAAAGCTTGTCCATAACTCTAACCCTTCCAAGCTACAAAAAATAATGAATATAGTTATTATCTGTAATGTTAACTTTCGAATCATGTCATACTCCCCTTTTTAGAAAACCAATGTTTACTTACAGTATACTTTCCCCATAAATACTTTGAAAAAAATCATCCTATAGTTGGATTTATTCTATTTCATGTAAAACATAATCTAAATATTCCTGATATTGAGAAGCCTTTTTCACTTCCTTTAAATTTTTAAAAATATCAATCATCTTCAAACACTCTTGTTCCCCTTTTTCTACATAACCTTGATAAATATGAAGAATCCCTTGCAAATAGTTAAAACGAATTTTCTCATAATAAAATTCTTCATCTTCTAATAACTCTTTTAAATACTCTTCTACTTGGCTAGCTTCAGATGCATTGGATTCAATATCTTCTAAAAAAATATTTAACAAAATGCGAGATAACATTCGTTTATGCATCGTATCCTGTTTTCCTAAACGAGCTTTTCTAAAGATAGAATCTATATATAAATGTGTTTCTTTAGTGGATAAACAAAAAAACAATATTCCCAAATAACTCCCATTCATAATTTCCCCACTCTTCTACTTCAAACAAATAGGATTGAATCACTCTTTTTTGTTTCATCTCAAGATTTTTACCTTGTAAATACTGTAGATGAGCTTCCACCAAAATTTGATTATGAAGATGTCGTCTATTTCTATCAACTTGAAACAATTGTTTTTCTTCTACCTTTAAATTTTCTAATAAATAAACGTCTTTTTGACTTTTAAAAGTGTCTAATTTTTGTAGGAATTCTTTTTGAGAATGTTTTGAAGTCACTAATTGTTCGAATTCATCTAAGGAGACATTTAATCGTTCTAACAAATTCATAAAAATTTCACTCGTTATTTTACTTTCTCCTCTTTCAAACTTCGATAAAAAGTTTTTACTTAATATACCTTCAGCTAACTCTTTTTAAGTTAAATGCTTTTCTTGTCTAATTTTTTTAATAAATTCTCCATGTCCCATAACTTCTCCCTCCTAGTCATCCTATAAGATTACTTTTTACACAATAATTTAGTTTTTATTATAATCATTTTTAAAAAGGAGTAAAGACTATGCCAGAAAAAATCATTGAGAATTTACCAAAGAATCCGAAGCCACGTCCAAATTTGTCAGAAATTATCCAATCTCTAAAATAAAAACTATCGAGTTCAGTTTCCCGATAGTTTCTTTTAGTTTAAATCTATAGTTTCATATATTTTGTAGAACGACCATTTCCTACTTGTTGTATCTTTTCTGAATCCTGTAATTCTTTTAGAGCTCGTTCAATTGTTCTTTTTTCTACGCCATTTTTAGCGTTTTGGCGTAGAAAAATCAAAACTGGCGAGATTAACCTCTATAAACACAAAAAACTACCGAGCCCGTTGACCCGATAGTTACGATATATCATTCTTCTATTTCTTCTTCGTTTTCTTCTTGTTCGTACGCTTCTACTTCTTCTGGAGTTAGTAAGTGCACATGAATACGACGAATTCTTCCATTTTCTACTAATGTTGGTTTTAATAAGACATTTTCTTGACGAACTTCCACAACTTCATCATCTTCTGGGAAGTATCCTAAATCTTCTAAAATAATTCCCGCCATTGTATCCACTTCATCTGAATCAATCGTTGTTTGGAATGTTTGATTGAATTTTTCTAATGTCATTCCCGCATCAATTAAGAAATTCTTCTCATCAATTTCACGGTAACTCATTTCTTCCACATCATACTCATCTTCAATTTCACCGACAATTTCTTCGATTAAGTCTTCCAATGTCACGACACCTTCAACTCCACCGTATTCATCTTTTAAAATCGCCATATGTTGACGTGTTTTTCTAAATTCGACTAATAAATCATCTACGAAAATCGTTGAAGGAACAAATAACGGTTGATGCGCTAAATCCATTAATTGGATTTGATCAAATCCTTGTTCTTTTGCTGCTCTTAAAACGTCTTTAGAATGTAAAACTCCAATGACATTATCTTTATCTTCTTCATAAATTGGGAAACGAGAATAAGAACTGCTTAAAATGATTTCGATATTTTCTGCTAAATCATCTTCCACATCAAGCATTAATGTGTCTGTTCTTGGCACCATCACTTCTCTAGCTAGTTTTGAATCAAGAGATAAAACTCCTTGAAGCATGGTGAATTCTTCTTTATCGATTGCACCATCATTGCGACTATTCGCTAAAAGAAAATTCATTTCACTACGTGTTAATTTCCCTTGTTCATTATTAAATTGAATAGGAGTCATGCGTTTTAATAAACCAGTTGAAACGGTTAAAATCCATACAAATGGTTTGGAAACTTTTTTGACAAATAAAACAATCCCTGCCGTATGTAAAGCAATCGGTTCCGCCAATTGCAGAGCTACTTGTTTTGGATATAATTCCCCAAACACTAATGTTAAATAAGATAAGATTACAGTCACAATCAAAATTGCTAATGTTTCCGCACCCGGTACATGTTCCAATAATGGTTGAATACGAGAAGTAAAACTAGTTGCTGCAGAAGCACTTGAGAAGAATCCTGCTAACGTAATTGCTACTTGAATGGTTGCTAAAAATTCATCCGAATTTTCTAATAAACGCATCACTCGTTGCGCCTTCTTATCTCCTTCACTCGCTTTTTGACTCATCTTTCCTTGATTGACCGATACAAAGGCAATCTCCGCTGCTGCAAAAAATGCATTTACGGCAGTTAATAGTACAATAATTAAAATCTGGATTCCCAGCGAACTCCCATCAGAATCTGCTGTCATCATTCAGTTATCCCCTTTACTTTGTTAAATTTTTAAAAATATACAAATATCATACTCACTTTTGTGTAAAAATGCAAGATATGTCCATTATATAGAGATTTTCGACACCTATTTTAATAAATTTCTCGTTACTTTTTAATCAAAAAGTGGTATTATCAATAATGAAAACGTGTCTATAATTTACAAAGCACGAAAATTTATTTCAAGAAAGGGGCATGTCTATGCTATTAAAATCACTTGTTATTCCTAAAAAGAGTTTAACGGTTGTTAAAGAATCTTGTACTCTTGAAGAAGCGATTGTCATTTTAGAAAACTCTGGATATCGTTGCGTTCCAGTTTTAGATGAAACAGAAACTTTCTTCCGTGGAAATATTTATAAAATGCACATCTATCGTCATAAAGCAAATGGGGGCGATATGAGCTTACCGGTTACTCATTTAATTAAAAACACTACGAAATTTATCAATATTACGAGTTCGTTCTTCAAAGTGTTCTTTACGATTAAGGAATTACCTTATATTGCTGTGTTAGATGATTCTCAGCGTTTTTATGGTATTTTAACGCATAGTAGTTTATTAAATATGCTTCAAGAATCTTGGAGTGTGAATAATGGTTCTTATGTTTTAACGATTATTTCTGGTGGTGAAAAGGGATCATTAGCTCAAATTTCTAAGATTATTAATCAATATGCTTCTATTGCGAATGTGATGACATTAGATACGGAAAAAGATCGTACACTTCGTCGTCTATTAATTACTCTTCCAGCAGGAGTTTCAAACGAAACATTGAATCAAATTGTTACAGCCCTAGAGAAAAAAGATTTCTCAATTGCTGAAGTGGAAGATTTGAACGACTACTAAATACAAAAACAAAACAAAAATAAAAACAGAAAAAGTCTACGCTTGAGTAGCTAGGGACGCCAGCAGCTTCGCGAAGCGAATCTCATGGCTAAAAATTGAGCCTAAGGTCTCAATTTTTCCCGTACTATAAGCCCATGCGGCTTATAGTACCAAAGCTACAGCGCTCCAACTTTTTCCATTTTTATTCAACAGACTTCAAAGCCTCTAACATATCAACCTTTTTCAGCATATGGTTCACTAATATTCCTAGCACCGCTAAAATCAAAACGATAAAAATACATGGCCAAATATAAACATCCAATCCAACTTGTGGATTGAACCGTACAAACGCAGGTGCCACCGCTTCAATAATCACCCGATGCAATACTTTTCCCAACAACAGTCCAACACCAATTCCAATCAAAGAAAGAACCATCGTTTCACGATAAATATATAAAGTCACCTCTCGATTCAAAAAGCCTAACACCTTAATCGTTGATAATTCCCGAATCCGTTCAGCCACATTAATCGTTGTTAAATTGTATAAAATAACGATAGCTAACAGAACAGACACAATCGTTAATAAAATCATCACTCGACTCAATGAACCGACAATCGTTTCAATCCGATGAATCATAGAAGTATTTTGAACAACGGCCTTCACTCCATCTTGAGCTAATAATTGAGCAGACATCTTACGCACACTATCTGCATCTTTTTCTTTAAAACTAACAAAGCTCGCATTTTTTGTTGGAGTTTCTTGAACTAATGTTTCATAAACCTTTGGCGACATTATCATAAAGTGCCCGGCATACATTTCAATAACACCTGACACAAGCATCTCTTTCGTAACACCGTCTTTAATTGGTAAACGAACCGTTTCCCCTTCATGAACATTCAATAACTGCGCTAATTTTTTCGATAAGAATACTCCATCATTCGTAAGAGATTTCTTTTGCTTCGTTTTCGCATCATACAACTGTAAATAACGACTGAACTCTGCCTCTTCTCCTACTAATACTGTTAGAGATTGTTCCTCATGTACTCCAGCAATTTTAGTAGCGATTGTTTCACTATGTACATCACTATAATGCTCGATTTCATTTGTTCTTAATAACTGATTCAAAGCCTCTTGTTCTTTTTGCGTCATTACAGGTTCCTTGACAACAATGGCATCATACGTAATAATTTCCCCAAATTGACGATGTGAAATTCCTGATAAGGAAGACAAAATTCCTCTTCCAGCAAATAATAAAGCCACCGAACCAGCTACCCCAAATATCGTCATCAACATTCTCTGTTTATAACGGAAAATATTTCGTGCCGTTACTTTCTGAGTAAAACTGAAATTCTTCCAAATAAACGGTATATACTCCAACAAAATTTTAGAACCTACACTTGGAGCTTTTGGTAATAGTAAACTTGCTGAGCTTTCTTTTAATTCTCGATAAGCAATCCATACAGGTGGAATCACACTACAACCAATCGAACATAGTAGCGCTACTAAACTAATCGGGAAATTAAATATAAGAGAAATAGAGGGAAGGGTGGTTTCTTTTAATAAAGTGACTCCTAATATACTTGGTAAAAAGTAAGTCCCTAATCCGATCCCTATCACCGTTCCAATCATACCCGCACTAAAGCCATAAAAGGCAAATTTTTTCATCACATCAAAGGTACTATAGCCTAGCGCTTTTAAAATGCCGGCATTCATTCGTTCTTCATTGACAAAACGAGTCATCGTTGTCACTGTCACAAGAGCTGCGACAGCATATAATACAACCGGGAATAAATTCGCTACAGCAATAATCCCTTCTGCAGTAGACTTCATATTTAAATACCCTTCACTGCCTAGCATGGTCGAGCGAGTATAAACAGAATAACGAGGTTTCGTTAGTTTAGAAGCTTTGACTTTTGCATCTTCTAACTTCGTTTCAGCCTGACTAATTTTTTCTTCGGCTTTTTCTTTTTCATCTGTATATTGATCTTGTTTATCTGCAATTTCTTGTTTTGCTTTCGCTACAGCTTCCTCACCAGCAGAAATTTTTCTCTTTCCTTCTGCTAAAGCTCTTTGCCCAGCATCTAGCGTATTTTGTTTAGACTGAAGGATTGCTAAGCCCTCTTGGTATTGTTTCAAGCCTTCTTGATAACTAGCCCATCCGCTCTCATATTGCTTCAAGCCTTGTTCATAAGCGGTCGTTCCCGCATCCAATTCTTGTTTTTGTTGAAGAATTTTTTCTTGCATAGCAGATAATGCTGTTTTAGGAATCCCTTTTTCTTTTTGAGATTCGAATTGCTTTTCTGCTTCTGCTAATTTCTTTCTACCTTCTTGTAACGTACTATTTTGCTGATCCAACGTTTGTTTAGAAGTTTCTAACTGTATGCGAGTAGCTTTCAGTAATTCAAACTGATTTTGTAAATTTTGCTTTGCTTGTTGAATTTCTTGATTTCCTCTATTGAGAGATGCCTGATTTTGAGCGAGTTCATTTTGGCTTTGAACTAATTTACCTTCTTGATTTGCTATTTGTTGTTGCCCATCTTCGAGCTTCGTTTTTCCCTCTTCGAGTTGATTTTTAGCTTTGGAAATTTGTTCTTCTCCCTCTTGGATTTTTCCATCTGCTTCCTGTTTTAAATCGTTCAGCCTTACTGTTCCATTATCGGATAATTTTTCTTCGATAGATTGTTGAATACTAACCACTTCATCTAAGTATTCCCCACTAAATGTTTTCAAACTGCGTAAATTCGGATAACGTAAACGAGCTATCGTATAAACAGTACTATCAAAACTTTCTTGTGGAACAATGGCAAATCCAGATAAGTCACCACTTCCTGCGGTAGAAACTCCTTTACTATTTTTCGATAAAAGTTCACTCGAATGAGCAAATCCGACAATTTTAAACTCGTGCTGTTTTAATAATGACGGAGACTTCACTTCATTTAAATTGATGGAATCCCCGATTTGATAACGATTGGATAACTGTTCATCTAATACGACTTCATCCAGATGACTTGGATAAGCTCCACTCACTAATTCTACTTCCGATTGCTGAGCAGTCTTAGAAAATACTCGAATGGCTTTCGGACTGTCCGCTATCACGGTATCTACAAAATATCCAAATTCCACTTCGGCATTTTCTTCTTGTAATTCTTCTTGATCTTTTGGACTTAATCCATAATCTGCCAATACAAAAATATCGGCCGTATGATATTTTTCTAAATATTGATGAACCGTCTCTTGAATATCCGGACCCGAAACTTTTAATCCCACTAATGCAAATGAACCGAGCATCATTAAACATAAGATCGATAAAAATCTTCCCTTCGATTCCTTCAATGAAGAAAGAATCGCTTTATTCAATATTTTCTTTTTCACGATTCTTCTCCTCTCAATATTCCAATTCCTCAATCGCTTGCGGAGATTCATTTAATACAATACTTTTCACCCTAGCATCATGCATATGAATTACACGATTCGCTAGTGGCGCCAATGCCGTATTATGGGTGACGATAATAACAGTCGCTCCATAATCTCTTGACATTTCTTGTAAAATCTTCAATACTTGCTTGCCTGTTTGATAATCTAATGCCCCTGTAGGCTCGTCACAGAGTAAAATCTTCGGTTTTTTCGCAATAGCTCTAGCAATCGAAACCCTTTGTTGTTCTCCGCCTGATAATTGTGCAGGAAAATTATGAAGGCGATGCCCTAATCCTACTGCTTCCAATGCTTCCTCTGCGTCCCAAGCATCCTTCACAATTTCAGCGGCTAATTCTACATTTTCTTTTGCCGTTAAATTTGGCACTAAATTATAAAATTGAAAAACAAATCCTACATCATCCCTACGATAATACGTTAATTGCTTTTCATCAAAGTTTGAAATATTGACACCATCAATCCATACTTCTCCCTCATCATTTGTATCCATTCCTCCTAAAATATTTAAGACGGTGGATTTTCCTGCTCCAGATGCTCCAAGAATAATTACAAATTCACCTTTTTCAATCTCAAAATTCACATCATGATTCGCAATTATTTCAGTTTCTCCTACTTGATATCGTTTAAAACTATTTTTTACTTGTATATATGTCATCATTTTTCCCTCTAATCATTAAAGAAATCATGCGTTGATTGTTGTTTTTATTTACTATATAATAACATAAATTTCAATGTTTCATTACAATCGGTATGTTGATTTAAAAAGAAATAGCCTATTAAAAAGGAGAACTTATGAAAAAAGAAATTATAAAAGACCCATTTTTCTTATCACAAAAAGCAATCCCTGCTAATCCTATTACGGATAAACAAGTCATTATTGACTTACAAGATACTTTACGTGACAATCGTGACCGTTGTGTCGGATTAGCTGCGAATATGATTGGAAGTCATAAAGCCATTATTATTGTTGCCGCTGGTCCATTTGATATCGTAATGGTCAATCCAGTCATTACTAAAAAATCTCAACCATACCAAACAGAAGAAGGTTGTCTCTCTCATACAGGAATGAAAAGCACTACTCGCTATCAAAAAATCGAAGTTCGCTATCAAGATGCTATGGGGAAAACTCATACAGGGACATTTACAGAGTTTACAGCTCAAGTTATTCAACATGAGATCGATCATTTACAAGGAATTTTAATTTAATCATTCGAATTCAAACATAAAACGAGCATCTCCCAAATTGGAAATGCTCGTTTTTCTATTAACGGACTACCGAACTTGCCATTCTTGCAACGGTATGTCTCATCCCTCGAATCGCAACGGACAAAGCAAAGATATTATTTACATCGGCTAAACCACCATAACCCGCATCTCCAATATGTTGAATATCGACTCCACAAATTTTATTGCGAATGGCGATTTGTTCAATTACTTCCTTAGAAGAACCTTCTTGACTAGTTCCAATGGCAGATAACACAAGTGTTTCATGTTCATGAGCAAATTGGACAATATCAATCAATGCTTCTTCTGTAAATCCAGGAACTGTTCCTACTGCTGGAACTAATAAAATATCCGCTCCCGCTTCAATCAGTTCCTTTGCAATTTCTCGATTCATTACGGGTTCTTTTGAGCCTGCTCCATGCATTTTTCCAGCAATAATGACTCCTGTAAAATATTTTTTCGCTTTTTGAATGGCTTGGGCAATCGCTTGATTCGTCACTCCTGTACCAGGATTTCCGGTTAAACAAATAAAGTCTAATCCTAAAGCTTCTGCGGATTTCAATGTTTCTTTCGAGCAAATTCTTCCCGCTGGAATAACTAGTCGAGTTTCCAACATTTCTGCTTCTAAATCGACTGGTTCTAAGTTAGCACCAATTGGACGTCCACATAATTCTTTTAATCGTTCAATTGGATTTGCGCTACCTTCTACTCCGTATAATTTTGGATTTAAACAATCAAATCCATTTAAAAGCATTAAGTCGCCCCCAAATGCACTGGCAATTTCCGCATGTGTTAACTCCGGAATAATTGGACGATGACGAATGGCCATTTCACAACATACCGTTCTACCCTCACCTGCCTGAATGGCTAGTTTTAATTCTTCTGCAGAAAATTTTCTAAAATCACTTGCCACACAGTTTAAAATTCGTTTTCCCATTATAAAGTCCCCTTTATTTTAAAATATTCACTGCTTCTTTCATACTTTCTAAATGACACAAATCATAGTCTCCGCTATCAGAATAGCGATAAGAAACTTCTCCATTCGTTGTCGTTGGATCCACTGCCCAAGATTTAAAACTTCCATGAAGTTGTTCTAATCCTGTTTTTTCTAGAATTTCTGTTAGATTGGCAAGAGAAACGCCACATCCCCCTAAAAATTCAATTTGTTTTCCATATTGTTTTTGCCATTTCGCTAAATTTTCCAAGCCGGACATAATATTTTTTCCTTGCCCACTTGTTAAAATACGAGTGCATCCTAATTCGATTAATGTTTCTAGTGTCTCTTCCGGATTTTTTACACAATCAAAGGCACGGTGAACGACACTATCAGCACCGTATTCTTTACATAACTCAATCATTTTCTTTGTTGCATCCCAATCCATGTTCCCTTCTGGGGTTAAGAAACCAAAAGCTAAACCTTTTGCGCCTGCTTCTAAGAAAATTTTCGCATCTTCAAACATCACTTCTTTTTCCAATTCGTTATAACAAAAACCGGCTCCCCTTGGTCGAACCATACAAATAATAGGAATATTGATTTTTTTAACAGCCTGCGTTAAAACAGCTAATGATGGGCTTAATCCTCCTAAATGTAATGCACTATTTAATTCAATTCGATTGGCTCCTGCAGCTTGAGCATTGATACAATCCTCAATACCTCCTGCACAAATTTCTAAAGTTGTCATCCTTTCCCTCCTTCTAATGATGTTGTTATGAAACTTAATTCATACAATGCTAATCCATAAATAATAGTATTCACTTTTAAATCTTCGATTCCTATCCACTCATTTGGAAGATGAGCAATATCTCTTTGCCCTGGAAAACTTGGGCCATAAGCAATAATATTTGGAATTATTTTGGCATAAGTTCCACCCGTTGTTGTAACAGGCGTTGCATTGCCATCGACGACTTCTTGATAGACTCTTTGTAAAGTTTGCACATAAATCGAATCTTTATCGTACAAAACTGGCTTCCATGAACTAATTTCTTCTAACCTGCTTCCTTCTGGAATATGTTTTCGAATATCCAATAATAATTGTTCTTTTGTCACAGAGGCTGGGTAACTCATCGTCCACTCCACAAAATGTCGTTCTTCCTCTATTCCAACTGTATATCCTCTTAATTGCATCATCCCAAAATCTTCATCGGAATAGTTAATTCCTAATTCCACTCCTTGATGAGTTGTATGAAGTAAGTACTGATTAGTAAAATGATATAATTCTGAAATCTGTTCTAAAGAAGTACTCAATCGAACTTTCAATCGTCCTCTTTCTCCATAAACAACTGGCCATTTACAGTCTGGAGTCCATCCAAAAGTAGGGGGCTGTTCTTTTGTTAAATAATGTTTTACACAGCCAAATCCCGTTTCCTCATTTGTTCCAAATACAATTCGAATCGGACGCTCAAATTGAATTCCCTTTTCCTTCAATACATATAAGGCAAATAAATTCGACAAAATCGGTCCTTTATTGTCCAATACGCCACGTCCAAATAGTTTTCCATCTCGCTTCGTTACTTTTAACGCTGGACTTTCCCATCCTGTTCCTAATGGCATGACATCTACATGTCCAAAAATGCCATAATATTCCCCATCTTCTCTATCATCTCCATATTGTGCATAGCCAATTTTATTGTCTAAATTTTTCGTTTCAAAGCCTAATTCTTCAGCAAGTATTAATACTTCTACTAAAGCTTGTTTAGGGCCTTGTCCATAAGGTGCTTCTGGTAATGATTCTCCCCGAACACTTTCAATGGCGACTAATCGCTCGATAGCTTTGTGCAATTCAGGTTGAATGTCTTCCAACGCTTTGACTAAATCCTCTCTTATTCCCATTTATTTCACCTCGAGTGGTTTCATCCGTTCTCTTAAATACTCATCCAACCATTCTTGAGTGGCTTTTTCATGAATCATTGTACCATCTTCTTGTGGATGTACTCGGTAAACCGTTAAAGATTCTTTTTCGGTTGCTACTACAAAAGAGAAATTGGCAATATTGGTCGCTGCTCCCCATTCTCCTTTATTGTTCATCGCTACAACTGATAAATCCCCAGCATTTCCTCTTCGTTGGATTAATTTTTTTGATAAATTCTTCACTGCTGTTTCACACGCTTCTTGAGGATGCATTCCTTGTTCCATTAATCGAACAATTTCGTAGGAAATAATTCCCTTCATCAAATCTTCCCCTAAACCTGTAGCAGTTGCCCCACCAACTGTACTATCCACATATAAGCCAGAACCAATAAATGGAGAATCTCCTACACGTCCTCTTTTTTTCATAAACAGTCCACTTGTAGATGTTCCGGCAACCATTTGCCCAGTTGTATCTAAACTAACCATCCCAACGGTATCATGACCTGCATAAGGTACTAAAGATTCTGTTTGTAAATCTTTAACACGATTATGATAATGAATTTTCGCGCGATCGGTTAACATATTTTTCCGTTCAAATCCTTGCTTTTGTGCATAAGCTTGAGCACCAATTCCAACTAATACATTATTCACCGATTGCAAGCTCAATTGACGAGCCACTGAAATGGGATTCGCCACATCTTGAATGGCACATACCGCTCCAAAATCAAGAGTTGTCCCATCCATATAAGCTGCATCTAATTCCACTTCCATCACTTCATTAGGAAGTCCCCCATAACCGACTGATTTATAATAGGGAAAATCTTCAACTGCTTTAATCGCTAATTCAATCGCATCTCCAGAAGATGCCTGTTGTTCTAATGACTGCACAGCCTCTTGGACTCCTTCTAGCGCCATTCTCCAAGTGGCAATCATTCCCCACATAGTCACTCCTCCATTCCATATTGATAATTGTATTCTAATATTTGATGGTATTTTTCCATCGTTAAATCTTCACAAATCGCACACATTAATCGAAGCGTTGCTTCAACATCTCCTAAATGCACAATACTTTGATGCGTATGCATATAACGAATTGGAATTGATAAAGTTGTCGCTAAAATTCCCGTTTCAGATTTATAAATATTGCCAGCATCTGTTCCGCCCTTTGTAAAACAACCAATTTGATAAGGAATTTGATGTTTCTTACAAAGATTCTCCAAATAAATAAGTAACCCTCGATTCGTTACTGTCATATTATCAATGGCAGTAAGAGAGACTCCTTTTCCTAGTTTCGTATGATTTTGATTGGCTGGAGTATCTCCTGCTAATGTTGTATCAACCGCAAAAGCAACTAAAGGCTTTTCTTGGAAAGCTGTCGTACGTGCACCCCTTAATCCAACTTCTTCTTGGATCGTTGTTGCTAATGTCACTCTTTTAGATATATGTTGATGCTCTAAAGCTTGCATAAGCCAAATCCCTAACGAAACACTCACTCGATTATCGAGAGCTTTCCCAATCATATATTCCTGATTCAAACCAATCGTTTGACAAGTACTCACTAAACTCACGACATCTCCTACTTCAATGCCCATTTCTTGAATAGACTCCCGACTATCAACACCCAAATCGATAAATAACTCTTCCATTGCAACAACTTTTTTACGAGCTTCTGGAGAAATCGCATGCGTTTGCGGCCCCCCAATAATTCCCGTCCATTGTCGTCCATCACTCGTTGTAATGGTCACTAATTGTTGTAATAACGTATGCGCCCACATATTTCCGACAGGTTGAATCGATACATATCCTCTCTCATTAATCGAAGAAACAACAAATCCCACTTCATCCATATGAGTGGCAAACATAATGGAAAGATCTCCCTCTCCTAACGAAAATAATCCTGAGCCTAATTTATCTTGTTCTTTCGTACAAAAAGGAAGTTGTTCTGACACAAATTGTAAAATTTGCTCTTCATATCCTGAGACACCTATAAGGTTACTTAATGTTTTTAATAATTCTATTTGATGATTTTCTAACATTGCTTCACCAACTTTCTTGGAAAGCAAGTTGCTGAACTTTTTGGGAAGTTAAATTTTCTAAAAATACTTGAAGGGTATGAATGACAGGTTTCAAATCTTCCTTCTTCAATAATTGGATAAATTCTCCTTCTTCTTTTAACGGAATCACCACAACAACCGTTGGGGTGCCTGCTAGAGATTTATGAATAAATGATCCATCCGTCCCTTTTTCTTGGACATTTGCCTTCACTTCGTATCCTAAACTTTGAGCAACTGTTTTGATTTCTTTCACTAACGAAACATTTGGTAATAATGTCTTATCAAAATAGCGAATATAGAATGTTTTTTCTGCATAATCTCTAACGGGTGCTACATCTAATACAATCGATACATCTGGCAATATCGTATTTGTAGCAGTAATCGCTCCTCTATATCCCACAATGGATTGAGTAATTCCTCCAATACTAAGTGTATATGGTAGAGAAGGCATTGCTTTCATCAGCTGATAGGCAGCAAAAACTCCAGCTCGATTGGAGATATTTTTACTTAATAGCATTTGTTCTGTTTCAATCGCTGGAATTTCTAAGACAAAAGTATCTCCTACTTGAACCCCAAACTCTTCCACTTCTTGTAGCGATTTAGCTCCTATATGAATCCAATAGTGCTCTTGTTTTTCTAGTACATATCCATAGACTCGTTGATGATGTTGTGTTAACAGACAAACTCTTTGATGGAGAAAATATTTTGGTGCAACATCTCCAATGGTCACAAAAGACAATAATCCACTCTCATGAATATCGTCAATCATTCCTCCACATTCATCAATATTTGAACTAATCATCACTGTAAAAGAACTATTCTCGACTTGTCTCTCCCCAAAAATCGAACCTAATTTATCTCTTTTCAAATTTAAATTCAATTGTTGATATTCCGTAGACAAATATTGATGGACTTCATACTCATCTCCAGAAACTCCAGGTAGACTACATAAGGCACGTAACTCCACTTCACTCGCTTCCTTTCTAACGATAAATTTGATTCGACTCTTGTTGATCATGCGCAATAATTAGTGCAATGTCTTTCAACGCATCATTTAAACCAACCGCACCTTTTTTAGGCATTTCAATCATAGTCGTATGTTCCTTGAATTGTTGAATGATTTCTTCATTTTCTTTTGAACAAGCGACATATGTTTTACAATCCGTTTGATGTTTAATAAAAGAAGCAACATTTGCTGCCATTTCTGTATAACTTTCATCATTAAAACATGGACCCGCAAATAACACGTCTGCTTTTGTTTTCAAAATCAAATTATGAATTTTATGAAGCACTTCTTCCTTATGATTCGCAAAATAATCTGGACCACAATAGACAGTCGCTAATACTTGTAAATTTTCTTTTAAAAAGTAATCTTTATACATTAAGTAGGAGCCAATTCCTCCTTTTTCCAACCCAAGAGGAGTATCTGCTCTTTCCTTTCCACCATAACCCGCTTGTATTTGATTCAAAAATAATATCACTCGCATATACATTCTCCCTTCAAAAAAAGTGGGAATAACGACAGAAATTGATTCATTTCTGTTGTCTTCCCACCTCCGCACGTTCAACTTTTCTACTCGTTTATTACTTTTTATAAATCATCAAAACTTAAATCATCTAATGACAATTCATCTAATTCATCGCTTAATGAATTAGCAGCTTGATGTTCTTCATGAAGATATTGTTTATCAATCACTCTAAAGAATGGATAGTAAATACACATTCCGATAATAATTAATACTATTTGGAATAAACCTGCTACGATACTTCCTGTGGCTAACCAACCAGAGAAGAAGAATGGAGTTGTCCAAGGAAGTGCTGCTCCTGTAGTATATGGAATCAAACCAATTAATGTAGCAATAGTCGCTAAAATTGTATTTACTAATGGTGTTAAAATAAACGGAATCACAATTAATGGATTTAATACAACTGGTAATCCAAAAATAATCATTTCGTTAATCCCAAAAATACCAGGAACAATAGCTAAACGTCCTAATTTTTTCATACGTTCTGATTTTCCGAAGAATACCATTAAGAAAACAAGTGACAATGTACTACCACCACCACCAAAGTTTCCAAAGAAATCTCCGAATGGACCTGTAAAGATATTAGGAAGTGTTGCTCCTTGTTTAAAGGCTTCTAAGTTTTCTGCTGTTAAAGCTAAATGAATTGGATTAAATACCGTATTCGTTACAGCAGGCCCATTAATACCAAAGAACCAGAATAAAGTAGATAAGAACTGATAAATTGGTTCAAAAATCAAGCTTTGTCCGAATCCCATTAATGGTGCTTGTAAAATTTTATAAATAAAGTTATGAGCGTATTGATAATCTGTTGCTGAGAATACTAAATACACTACAAAGAAGAAGAACATTGCAAACGCACTTGGAATTAACGCTGCAAATGATTGTGTTACAGCTGGCGGAACACCGTCAGGCATTTTAATAACCCAACCTTTGTTTTTAACCGTCACAAAAATTTTTACAGAAATAATAGCTGTTAACATGGCTAAAAACATTCCTGCAGAACCTAAATGACCTAACGCAAATCCATTAAATACCTTACCATTAGCAGCATTCACAAAATCTGGATGTGATTTTGGTGTAATAATAAGGAAACATACAAGAGCAACTGCTCCTCCTGCGACTGGATCATTTTCCAATTGACGAGCATATGCATACCCAATTCCAAAAGCTCCTAATAACCCTAAAACACTAAATGTTGAATCAATCACCGCATCCATTTTACTTGGCCAACCTTGACCGAAAAACTGAGCTAAGAAATCAACATATCCTGGAATTGGAAAGTTTGCGATTACTAGAAAAATGGATGCAACAATAATTAATGGAGTCGAAACTAAAAAACCATCCCGAATCGCAATTAAAACTTTATTATTGCCCAATTTTTCCGCGGAACTTCCCATTACTTTTTCTAATGTATCAAACATAACTTCTCCCCCTATTTTTTACTTTTAATCAGTTGAATCGCACGTTTCAAAATACGTTCCCCATTGACATTCCCATAATCTTCTAAATTAATCACTTCTACAGGAATACCCATAGGTTCGTATTTTTCACGAGTAGCATTAAATTTGAATTTTACTTGAGGACCCAACAAAATGACATCCGGATAAAATTCCTGAACAACAGAATCTAACTGAACATCAGGAAATGCCTTTACTTCTATTGGCAATTGATGTTGATTCGCAACTTCTTGCATTTTACTAGCCACTAGACTTGTTGACATTCCTGCATTACAAAATAAATACACACGTTTCATATATATTCCCCCACTATTTTGTTTCATTCTTACGCTTTTTCAATTTTTTCTAATCTCTGATATAAAGCTACTACTTCTTCACTTGTTACTTGTAGTAATTCTGCATTCATTAGTTGATCTTCTGCGTGCAATAATAATAATGAAAAAGGCACTCTATTCCCTGAACTATCCTTTTGTAATAACTCAAAGTGAATTTCGTGACCTTTTAATCGTTGTTGCTGACCTTCTTCAATTAACGAACTTGCTTCTTCAAAATGACCATTTTTAGCTTGAACAATAGCTTCCATAAAAGCTGAACGTGCTGCCCCTAAAGCCGTAATCATTTTAAAGCAAACTAATTCTACTTCATTCATGCATCTTACCTCCCCTCTAAAAAACACTGGCAAAAGCCCCTTTATACATTAATTATAAATCGTTTTCATAAAAAATCCTAGTCTTTTTACTCATTTTTTCACAAATAAATTTTTTATTTTTGCAATAAAAAACTCAGAACAACATAATTAGTGTCATTCTGAGATTATCGGTTAAATTATTTCATTTTTATAGGGAGCTACCACAAATTGAATGGCTTTTATAATAGCTACAAAAGGACTGATAAATACTAAAATAAATTGTATCATTCCAACAAGCCATAGAAGTGAACTGAATGAATTTGGTAAATGAAACATCCATACTAAACTAAACGCTTTTATCATATAGCGATAAGCCATTAAAAAAATAGGTGTTAACATAATCGCAAACATCATTTCTCCTAATATAAATAAAGGAAACTCTTTCGAAGTTTTTAATTTCCATTGTTCAATCAGCATCATAAATAATGCAGCCATAAACATAAATAGAATAACTTCTCCCTCTTTTTCCAAGCTCTTACTTCCTTGGTTCATTATAAATAAAGTAATTAGATTGGTGACTACAATTATTCCCATTACAAATTTCCAGTAATAGGTACTGTATTTTTTCATTGTTAAAGCTCCTCTCTCCTACTCTCGTCTTTAGAACTATCATTACTGACAATCTATTTTTTATCAAGAATATCTGAGAAAATTTAATAAAAATTTAGGAAATAAAAAAGA
>ERZ773018.505-NODE-505-length-23030-cov-7.311948_pt1 | contig 23030 bp, 18 predicted proteins | sample MGYA00580840_ERZ773018 | MGnify/ENA primary metagenome ERZ773018 (study PRJEB29015, sample SAMEA2738125) | human oral metagenome | biome: human oral; feature: human-associated habitat; material: saliva | place: China | collected 2256 ... | reverse complement strand
CGTTTTTGAATGATTTTGAAGTTCCCTTTCTAAATGTACTGATGCGTATATATCCTATGTGTTTTGATGAATCCTTAACCTCATAAGTCACGCCATCATCTTCAACTTTAGAACGAGTGAGCTTGTACTTCTTAACGACTCCCCCTCGCGAGATAGTAAATTCGACATCGTTGTCTCCGCCGCCTTCCATTAGCTCGGCTGCATCGTTTAGACTCTTTACATTCTTGCCATTAATTTTAAGGAGTTCGTCCCCCGCTAGAATCCCTGATTGTTCTGCATCACTTCCAGATAGGACCCTATTAACCACGATTTTATCATTTTCATCAAGCTTAAGAGCTACTCCGACGCCAGAATATGATGTTAAATACCTGCGTTCAAATGCCTCGTACTCTTTCTCCGTCATATATTCGGCGTATTTATCATCTAGCGTCTTTAGCATACCAAGTGCTACAGCTTTATCGACTTCGTCGGTGTCTTGCTTGTAGTATGCCTTGTTATTGATTATTTTCTGAATGTCATAGTACTTGCCGAACTCATCATCTAAGGCCTCATATTGGTCGAGCTTGTACTGAGATATCAGTCTCCCTCCAAGCACAATATGCATGAAAATCACAGCGCAAACCACCGCAGTTCCAAACCCTGCGGCAAATGCGATTAATAATGTTCTATGCCTCCTCAATATCGAGGACTCTGATTTGAACATTCTCTCTGTCCTTCCACCTATTTATGTCCATCACTCCGTAAACTGTCAGAGGTTTATTGCTAGCAATCAGGCTATACACGTCCATCGCTTTATTGAACATTATGCACTGAATGGCACTTCCGTGCTGCATCACAGAAAATCTCGCATGTTTATTATCCGATAGGAATTTTAAATCTACAACCTGCACCTTCTCGAATCTGAACACTGGTTCTGGATTTCCTGCGCCGAACGGGGCAAAAAGCTCTAACGCTCGCGCAAGCTCTATACTTGTATCCGGAACTATTATATCCATGTCCGCCTCTATCGTCTTGTCAAATAACTTTTCATTATCCGCAAGCAGTCCGGCCACATCTTCATTTAACGAAGTCCTGAGCTTTTCAAGATTCTCAGTCTCCATCGTGAATCCGCAAGCAGCCTTATGCCCACCGAACTTCACAAAATACTCTGAATGGCGATTAAGCAGAGAATACAGGTCTATCCCCTCGATAGATCTGCCAGTTCCTTTGAGGAGCCCATCGTTTGGTGACACAATAACAACTGGTCTATTGTAGCGCTCTTTGAGATTTCCAGCTACAATTCCCAGAATTCCCTCGTGAGCATGGTCGGCCTCAATCATTATGAAATCACCCTTTTCAAGTTCATCATCCACAAGACTTATGCAGTTTTCAAAAGCTTCCTGCTGTAACTCACGTCGCTTCGCATTTGTCTCCATAAGCTTTGTGCATAGACGCTCTACTTCATCATCGTCATCAGATAGCAATGCTCTAACTCCAAGCGAGGCATCACCAAGTCTACCCGCAGCATTAATCCTAGGAACTAACGAAAAAGCAACGTTCGTAGAAGTAATATTGTTGTAATCTACACCTGATAGTTCTGCAAGCCTTCTTAGTCCCTTGTTCTTAAATCCAAGTCTCATGAGTCTTAGACCATACTTTACAAGCGAGCGGTTCTCATCTGTGAGCGGCATTACATCTCCGATAGTTCCAACCGCAACGAGTTCGAGCACTTCTGTAATAAGGCTGCGAGGGATTTCACAGTTACGACTAAGTGCTAATGCAAGTTTATATGCTACCCCTACCCCTGCAAGGCCCTTAAAGGGATAAGTATCTTCCGGTGCCTTGGGATTAATGACGATTCCTGGCGCAATCACATCTTTTATAGTATGGTGATCAGTCACAATGGTCTCGATGCCAAGGCTATTCGCATACGCAACCTCTTCGGCTGACACAGACCCACAGTCGACTGTGACGATAACCTCGCCTTCGTCCTGATATATCTGGTCTATGGCTGACTTATTAAGTCCATAGCCCTCATCAAGTCTGGAAGGTATATAGTAAGTCACATTGTCTGTGAGAGAGCCAATAACCTTCATCAAAAGAGCTGTCGAAGTTACGCCATCACAGTCATAATCACCATATATAACTATTTTAGATCCACTGTATATAGCATCTAACAACAAATCCACTCCCGCATGCATGTTTGCTAGCAGGAATGGATCATATGCGAGCTTAGGACTCGGAGAAAGGAACTCTTCGAGCTCCGCATCTCCTTCAATCCCTCTTTTTCTCAATAATTCACTCAGCACTGGAGTGCTTTTAAAAATATCTATATTCATATAATTAGAATAAACTCATTGGGTTAATATACGTGCCGTTCTTGATTAAACTGAAATGAAGATGCGGACCTGTTGACCAACCCGTACTTCCAATGTATCCAACAACTTGCCCCTTAGTTACATACTGCCCATTGGATACCGCAAATCCACTCATATGTCCGTATAGGGTGGTGTATCCGTTTCCGATTGAAATCATAACGCAGTTACCGTAACCACCATAGTATGATGCCTTGGTAACGTAACCGTTAGCGATAGCTCTGATAGGTGTACCCTTTGGGAGACCTGATACATCTACACCATCGTGATACTTCTTTGTCTTGAATATTGGATGAACTCTCCATCCGAAAGGAGAAGTTATAGTTCCACCGCTTACTGGCCACTGATATCCGCTTGAAGTAGTTGGTGCACTTGGACGGCTTGAGCTTGAGCTACTTGAGCTGCTCGAACTTGAGCTTGAGCTACTTGAACTGCTCGAGCTACTCGAGCTACTCGAAGAAGACTGGCTCTGAGCCTGTGCAGCCTGCTGTCTTCTAAGCTTTTCCTCTGCTGCTGCCTGAGCTGCTGCTGCCTCTGCTGCTAGCTTATCGCCCTCAGCATTTAGCTGATCCTGCTGTTTAGAATATTCATCCGCAAGCCCCTTGTACTTTTCACGAGTTGCTTCGACTTCCTTTTTGTTCTTCTCCAGAATCTTTTCCTGTTTAATCTGCTGATCCTGAAGCGATTCAATCTCTTTATAGTCCTTCTGAAGTGTACTGAGAAGCTTCTTGTCACTAGAAAGCACCCTCTGCACCATACTAACGTTTGTTATCAGTTCGCTAACATTGCCTGAACTCAAGATTACATTGATAAAGCCCGCTGTACCCGTCTTATACATAGCTCTCAGCCTTGAATTTAGAGCTTCAGTCTGCTTGCTTACAGCAGCTTTCTTTGCTTCGAGCTTTGCCTGCGTCGCATTGATCTCCGCTTGCGCATTATTGATATTAGCTTCTAGTTCTTCTACCTTCTTAGTCGCTTCACCGACTTTAGCACTAAACTCAGCAGACTTCGCTCCTGCTGCTGCCGCTTCCTTCTTCTTTTGATCGGCACTAGTTGCATATGACGGCACAGATGTTACAAATGCCGATACAACCATAGTTAAGGCGAGCAGTGAAACCACTACACACTTTGTTTTATTCACCCTAGTCATACATCTCCTCCTTATCTATCTAGGAACCTTCTTATCGAAATTATACTTCCGCAAGTACCTACTCCAACTCCAAGCGCAATGAATATAAGCATTACGTTAGGAATCAAGTAACTAGTCGGAACTACTGGCACTGACAGCATTCTCATGATATCAGGTCCGACAACTCCAATAAGCTTGGAATATATCACGTACATGAGTGACGTGGAAATTGTCGCGGACACGAAACCGAGAATAATTCCTTCAAATAGGAATGGTCCTCTTACGAACCAGTCAGTCGCTCCGAGGTACTTCATGATGCTAATCTCCTTGGAACGAGCAAATACAGTGAGCTTAATAGTATTTGCAACGATGATAACCGATACAATTATCAGGAATATCATAGTGATGATGGATGCAGTCTGTATGAAGTTCGTAATTCTCTGTAGCTTCTCAACTGTGTCCTGATAATACTTTATATCTTCAACACCTGATATGGATGTTACACTCTTAGAAATCTTATCCGCTACCGATTTGTCCTTAACATACACAAGATATGAGTTAGGCAACGGATTGTCCGCAAGGCTGTCGAGCAGATAACCATTATCACCCCAACGCTTCTTCATAATCTTAATGGCATCAGCCTTAGATCTGTATTCAACCTTGTCTACACCTTTGGTAGACTTGAGCTTGCTTCCGATATCGTTGTTGATAGCGTCAGTGTTGTCATCATTTAGAAAAACCTCAACGATGTTGTAATCCTGCTTGATAACATTAGCGAATAGATCAACATTTACAAAAGACACGAAGAATAGACCGAGAATAAGCATCATCGCTGAAATAGCGAGTACCGCTGTGATATTCATACCTTTATTACGACCGATCTGTGAAATCGACTGCTTGAGTGTATATCTTGTTCTAGAAAACATATTGATCCACCCCCTCGTCGTAATCGTAATACTCTTCTTCGTTATAGAATCCATACTGCCCCTGTTCATCACGGACAATATGGCCATCTTCAATCGCAACTACACGCTTATTCATCTGGTCTACGATATCCTTAGCGTGTGTAACCATGAGGATTGTGGTGCCACGAAGATTAATTTTATCTAAGATATCCATAATCTCCATAGCTGTAATCGGGTCAAGGTTTCCAGTAGGCTCATCGGCAATAAGCACTCTTGGGTTATTGACAATCGCACGTGCGATTCCTACACGCTGCTGTTCACCAGCACTGAGCTCATTAGGGTATCTGTCCTTCTTATCGAGAATACCAACGAGATCAAGCACGTATGGGACCTGCCTTCTAATATCTTTGCGCTTTGCATGAACTACTTCCATGGCAAAAGCGACATTCTCATATACAGTCTTCTTTTCGAGAAGTCTGAAGTCTTGGAACACCATTCCAATCTTCTGTCTTAGCTCTGGAATTTCCCTTCTAGACAGCCTAGTTATATCTTTACCTGCAACTACAATAGTACCCTTGTCAGTGCTAATCTCATTGAGTATCAGCCTAACAAATGTAGTTTTGCCCGCACCACTCGGTCCTACAAGAAACACGAAGTCGCCCTTCTCAATACGAACGGTCGCATTCTCTAGACCTACATTGTTGCCATAATGCTTAGTAACATTCTTAAATTCGATCATATGACCTCCTAAACATACCAACAGATTGTAATATTATACACTAGAAACGCTGAAAAATAAACAAAAGGCACTATAAAAGCACGGCATAGAAGCCCTATACCGTGCCGAAATTAAACTATTTTAATCATAAACCTTCACATAAAAACTAAATAGCGCAAAATATTGTTGTGCAAACAATTAGAACCACTATATATCAGTAATTTCACGCATTATTAGCTCAATACCTTGGACAAGAAATTCTTAGTTCTCTCTTCTGATGGATTTACGAGAACCTCAAGCGGTGTACCCTGTTCGACTATTACACCCTCGTCCATAAAGATAACCTTATCTGCAACTTCCTTGGCAAACCCCATCTCGTGAGTAACAACAATCATCGCTAGCCCTTCCTTGGCGAGGTCTTTCATTACATCGAGAACTTCTCCAACCATCTCGGGATCGAGCGCAGATGTCGGTTCGTCAAATAGCATTATCTCAGGATCCATAGCTAAAGCTCTTGCGATCGCAACACGTTGCTGCTGGCCGCCTGACAGCGAACGCGGATATGCATTTGCTTTGCTGTCAAGTCCGACTCTCGACAAAAGTTCCATAGCTTTTGTTTCTGCTTCTACTTTGCTAACACCTTTTACGTTAATAGGTGCACAGGTTACATTTTCAAGCACAGTCATGTGCGGAAACAGGTTGAAGTTCTGGAATACCATGCCCATCTTGGTTCTAATCTCATTGATATTCTGGTTAGTAACGAGTTCACCGTCAACAAACACCTCTCCAGATGTCGGAACCTCAAGCAAGTTGATGCATCTTAGCATAGTCGATTTGCCAGATCCCGATGGTCCTACAATACAGAGAACCTCTGATTCACTTACGGTCTGATCGATACCCTTGAGCACTTCGTTATTTCCATATGATTTATAAAGCTTCTTAATCTCTATCATTATGCTGCTCCTCCCTCGAGCACTGATTTATTATTTTCCTCAACCACTTCCTTCTTGTTACCCTTGCCACGTTCTTCCAAAACCGAAATGAGCTTGGATAATGGAAGTGTTAGCACCAAGTACGCAAGTGCAACTCCTATGTATGCTGGAAATGCATCAAACGTAGCTGCGCTGAGCAGTGTGCCCTTACGTAAGATTTCGTGAACTCCAACATAACTAAGAACCGATGTCTCCTTAATAAGTGTTACGAACTCATTTCCAACCGCCGGAAGTATAATTTTAACAGCCTGCGGAATAATTATAAGTCTCATTGCCATAGCCTTACTCATACCAAGGGACCTCGCTGCCTCCATCTGCCCTTTATCTACGGCCTGAATTCCACTACGGATTACTTCAGACATGTATGCTGCGCTGTTAAGTCCACATACGATTATAGCAGGAATAATAAGATTCGCCCATTTAAAGTAAAATACATGTCTCTGTATAAACTCAGGTAGCCCATATGCAAAAATAAGCGCCTGTACTAGCATAGGAGTACCCCTAACTATATCTACGTATATCTTTGAAATCCAGCTAATAAATTTATTTCTAGATGTTCTCATAAGTGCAATCAAAAGTCCGACTGCAGAGCCGATGATAACTGATAATATACTTACAAATACTGTTGCGGGGATTCCATGACATGAAACTAGAAAACCTGTGATATAAGCGTCCATTTAAATTCCTTACTTTCTATATATAATCTCTAACAATACACATATGGTAGCACTAATTTACCTGTAAATCAATAATTTTCTGTATTTATTTTAGTTTATTAGTATATTTATACAGATATTAATTGTAACCTCCCTTATTAATCGAGACATAAAAACAGCTCACCCCCTGCAAGGTGAGCTGTTATGTGATTTTACATTAACTATATTACTTAGCTTCGGCATTTTTAGCCTTAAATACTGTCCAAATTACTGCATATACAACTGCCAAAGTTCCAAGTGCTGTAATGCCGTACATGGTTTTCGTTGCAAAGAATCCTGTCGCAACACCCAGAATAAACGCACCATTATTGAGGTATCCGCCAAACCAGTTCTTACCATAGGAGTAAAACATAGGCTTATTAGTTTTTGCCTCCCATATAGTAATCCCAATACCTATTAGTGCTATAAGAGCACCAATACCGAAAGACATATCCATAGGTATATTGTTTCCACCCGTAGCAGCAAGGATCAGCATGATTATAAGCCCTACAACAATTAAATATCCAACTTTCTTAATAGTATCCATAGTGATAACCTCCTTAGAAGCTTTGTGCTTCACAAACCCACTCTCTGGGATTGTACAAATTAATTGAAGCGCCTCTACGTATCTATATGATATCATTTTCATATCATACGTCAGCTAGTTTCGCTCAATTTATCACTATTTTTTTGTATTTATTCTGTACAATTTCTATTTCCATTCGAACATAGATATAAGTATGTAGAGAGTAACCTCAACCCCAAATGCGCATAGGCCATATATAGCATTACTTGCAAAGAAGAAAATACTCACCCCAATAATTAGAGAGCTGTTAATCACACCGATATTAAATACTGAGCTCCCAGCACCCCAGAATAGAGATAGATCATTCTTTATCTCCCATAAAGCTAGAGCAAAACCATAAACCAAAAAGAATATAGCTATCACAAATTGCACTTTAAACGACAGCTGTATAAGTTCAGATTTATTGATGATAATTCTACCTAGAAGCAGCAGTATACTAAAAATTACTGTGCATGCTATCTGCCTCAATCTTCTTATCTCCATAATCTTCCTACCTTTGTGCAAATCAAAATTATTAAATACTTATAATTGTAAAATCAGTCGATATCTATATTTTAAAATCTTTTTCTGATGTAATAATTTGTATATACATCTATCACTTTTTTAATTATCATAAACTGCTTCATAGTCTATCCAAATTATAATGTATTTTTTATATAGATTGTATAATTTCTATATAATATTAACATAATTCCTTCCGTTAAATTTTAATAAGTTGAAATAAAGAAAATAACGAAATGTTTCGAACTTTATACTTTCTCGATTACACATAAAAACCAGAGCTTAATGTTCTCATTTTCGAGAAATAATTAATCTCTGTAATCATTTTAGACTAAAATCTGTAAATCTGTAGAATAGGATTTAAGACTCTACCACAAAGAAGATTATAAGCCCACAATAAATACCCTCTTTACTGGGTAATCAGATAAAGAGGGCATTTATCGAATGATTATCACCTGTTTTAATTCTAAACGTTTTCTTTGTATATCAAAAACCAATAGAACTATTTAGGTGTCTAACCTCCATCTGGACTTAGCATATAAAGGTGGAACGAGTTATATTTTGAGCCATAACTCTTAGCTTTACTTCTCTTCTTTGAGCATTTGCATTGTGCTATTGCTCCACTCTTACAACCAGAAACACAAATTAATAAGCATTGTGACATAGGTGTAATCTCATTGGATCCTACACTCTTCTTCGCTAGTTCTAACATTATACACACCTCCTTTCTTTCTATATATTTATCAACATGTTATGTTGATAAAGAATTCTGAATAATAGTTTGCTCTACTGATTCGAAATTTTCAAAGTTTCCTTTTTTCAAATCACTATTTGTAAATTCATAATTAAATATTTCTTTAATATCAATCACTATAAGAACAAGTTCTCTGATTGGAATTTGCAGTGTCTCATCAAAAAGACTGTGACTTCTCAAATCTTGTCTTTCATCAAAATTTATATTTATCCGTTTTTGAAATATTTTTATTAAAATTTCATGTATTGATGAATTATAACTCATCACTAGTTTCCTCCAAATAAAACCCATGTAATATACCTACTATAGTATCTGCTAAATTGTCACCATCTTTACCATTATCAAAAACTATTTTGCTATTTTCTTCCACAAGATCGTTTAATTTTGTCTTTACGAACTCTCTATCTATACTTAGATATGTCGCTTCATTATATCTTTCTGATTCTTCCAAGCATATTTTTTTGTTAGTAACATTACATACATCAAATGTTTTTCCATATCTTTCAATGAGATCTTTGATGATATAATCAATGTCGCAGTCAAGATAGTTGTTAAACGGAATATTTACTGTAATACAATCAGGATTTACTGCCCTTATTGCATTGAATAAATAATCATCCATACACTTCACAACTTTATTTGTCATCTGAGTTATACCACTTGGTATTTCTAGTAAAATTAAATCTACATCTTGGGTATATTCTACAAATTTAATCGCATGATTAATATTTAATACTAATCCTAAACTAGTTGGAATCTCCCATATTTTGTTTAAATGCTTAATCGAAAATACTTTATTGTCATTATCCTCAAAATCACAAACAAAGGAAGTTACTTTGTACCCTTTTTCAATTAAGGACTTATGTAACATCCTAATCGTTACATTTGTATCCAGTCCGTTAAAAAGTCCTGTTACGAACACAATTGGAGTTGAAATACTATAAAGTTCTTGACTTTCTACTTCATAATTCATGGAGTCGATATTGTCAAAATCATAATTTAAACAAAAATTTTTTCTGTTTTCCTTATCTAGATTGAATCCCACATGCTTTAAGACTGTGTAATCTTTAAATGTATCTTCAATTGAACATCTTGTTGCCTTGCACTTATTAAGAATTTTTTTCGAAGAAATACCATCCGCATCTTCTACTCCTGTTAAACATATCTCACAAAAAGAATATGCCCAACACTCTCTACAGATTTCAAACGTGTAGTCTTGTATATTGGAAAGTGCTTTTATTTTATCAATATCTAGTCCAGTATCTATATTACCAATATTAGTTGTATCGTAAATTTCACTGACACGTTCACATGGATAAAATTTACCTTCAACTGTTACAAAAAGCTTCTGAACACCAGGAATGCATCCTCCAGCTCTATGCCCCTCACAAGGTAAAAATTCCCTTCCTCCTAACCGTTCATCTAGTTCACAAATTCTTAAAAACTTTAAATCTAATAATTTATGTGGGATTTCATTTATTAGACCTAATCTAGATAAAAAGCAAACAAATTCATTATAAGAATACTCCCCCATAAATTTATTAGAAACACTATTAGCTTTTTTACTATAATTGTTAGAAATAAAGCTAGAAGTTATAACCGAATCAGATAACATTGGTTCATTGGAAAAGAACTCCTCAACTGTTTTGTATCCTTCGCTATTTAAAACAGTGTTAAAATGAACCATTTCTCGATAATATTCAGGATGATTTTCATATAAGTATTTAATATTATTCCACACATCATCGAAACTTCCTTTATTTGAAATAGCATATCGTCGTGAAGCATCGTGAACATCTCTTGGTCCATCTAAACTAACCATTATCGAAACATTGTTTTTAACAAAATATTCAGAGATATCTTCTGATAACAGCGTACCATTTGTTGTAATATTTAAATACAATGCTTTATCTGTACATACTTGCTTAATATACTCTATGCATTTTTTAATCAAACTAAAGTTACATAATGGTTCTCCTCCATAAAACCCAAAGTAAAGTGTCTTACAATCTGCAGATCGTTCTACAATAAAATCTATAGACCTTTTTGCCGTATCCCAACTCATCATCTTGTTCTGATGTGTCCTATTATCATATTCTCCAGAATATATGCAATATCCGCATCTAAGGTTACACCCTTGAGAAACTTGAAGCAAAAGTGTATCTAAATGGTTTTGTAAGAAAAATTGAATATAATCTAAATCAGGATGTTTTGATACCATGACTTTATCACTTCTCAAATATCCACGATTTATTAGATGCTTAATTTCACTATTGCAGTAAAATCTCTCATCTATCATATTGTGTTTTTCACATTTCGAAAGAATTTCAAATGTCTCTTCTGATATTTTTACAATTTCATTTTTATTTACATCATAAAAATAATTTCCTACAGATGTTCTAAAAACGTGAATAAATGGTATGCTTTTTCCTTTGTTAACCATATATGCGACCTCCACATAGTCTCCTACACATATTTTAGATAAATTTCATTAGTAATTTGATCATATGCACTTTCTCTGTGAGATACTTCTATAATTATTTTTTCCTTTACTGAATCTATAGCATAATTCCTAATTAATTTTCGAGCTTCTTCATCCAAGGATGCATCGATTTCATCAAAAATATAAACATCAGCATTTCTATATAATGCTCTTGCAATGGCCAGTCGTTGCCATTCTCCTCCTGATAAATCTGTCTCCCCAAACCAACTTCCAATTAATGTGTTTATACCTATGTCCTGAACTTTATCATTTAATTGTACTTTGACTAAAGTGTCAAATATTCTATCGTAATCAATAGTCGAATAAATATTTGAATATGTTACATTGTCTAAAAAACTTGATTCAAATTTTGCATAATCCTGAAAAACACAACTTATGCATTTTCTGTATGTATCTAAATTTATTAAATTCATGTCAATTCCATTGATTTTTATAGTTCCTTCATAGTCAGTGTATAGTCCTGATAGAATTTTAATCAATGTTGTTTTGCCAGAGCCATTACAGCCCTGTATTCTCACATGTTCTCCCTTTTTAATTGTAGCATTTAAGTTATCCAGTACAACATGATCCCCATATTTATAAGAAACATTTTCCAGCTCAATACATTCAATAGAATTAATATCTTTTAAATTGATATCACGTTGTGACTGCACAGTACTGTTATCTAAATCATAATTCAGATAATCAAACAACATTGAAACATACAGTGCTTCACTCGCTAGTTCTTCCACTCCATCACATATATTTTCTGTACTATCAAATATATTACTTACACAGTCAACATACGCACTAAAATCACCTATCATCAATTCGCGCAAAAAGGTTTTTACAATAATAAATAAGAGTATACATCCATTTAAAACCCATGAAACTCCATCAAACAAGATGCTTATTAATAAATTGCTTCGATATATATATCGATCTTGTTCATTAAATTTAGTCTGAAAATCATCATATTTATTCACAAAGTATCTACTTAAATTTAGAAATTTAATATCCTTGATACCGCGTCCCATCATTAATAAATATTTTATATACCAAGCCTTTCGCTCTTCTATTGTTCGATTAAAATGAATAATAAATCTTTTCTTATCTATTTTATATGAAACAAATGCTTTTGATACTGGGACTCCCACGCAAGGGATAATAATCCACCACCTAAAGCTTATTAATATCGATACGGCTCCTATTATTGAAACAAAATCTCTAACTATAGAACCAGTTCTTCTTACAACTGAAATGATTGCTGTCCCATTTTGACTTTGCGCTCTTGTAATCAAGTTATATGTATCAGGATTTTCATAATCTTTAAGATTAAATTCATCTGTTTTTTTTAACATCTTAATATTTAACGACTTATTAAACTCCTGTTCAAATAAAGAACTGTAATAGTTATACATACTGAGTATCAGCCCTAATGTTAAATTGACAATACAATATACAATTAGCAATACTACTATGCTTCTGAATGAGCCATGTACATCTTGCAAATTATTCATTAACCTTTGTATAATTTTTATCGATATAATTGGTGCTATTCCACTAATTATCATGACTATATAAGTCAAAAATATAAAGATTTTGCTATGCTTCAGAACTTCGGAAACTGATAATATTATACTTTTGCTTATTTGACCCGGTCTTGTACTTGGTTTCAAACGTCTCACCTATCAATTACTATTTAAATAACTCGTTTCTATTTGTCTAAAATTTATCACCATGATAATTTATTGTCAATATATATTTTGATTGATTCTATTAATTTTTTTAATTAATAACCTGCTATATATAATATAGCTTTTGTTTCAACATCTTATGTATATATTTCTTGAACGTGCTATCAAAAAATATATACAGATATCACACAGTTTACAATTCTCACAGAATACTATTTCCAAGGAAGATATAACCCTAATCCGCCTTGAAGTTTCAAGGATTTCAGGCTATTTTACCAACTCTTTTTGTCCACCCTGTATCTTCTTTCAAAAAAGATATAACCGCCGTATCCGTTGAAAATTCAACGGCTACGGCGGTTATTGTCAACTCTTTTTATCCTATAATCAAAAAAACAAAACCGCTATATCTACTGAAACTCCACCAGATATAGCGATTGAAATTAACATTTCTCCTCTACAAACTTACATTGCACTCGAATTTAAAGAGAAATTTTTGTAATTATACATCAATGATATATGCTTACTTAGCATCCTCATCATTTACAAGTCTCATGAAACGCTTATCAAATGCCAGCATAACAAAACCGCACGCAAGGATTAAAACGGCAACTACACTATAAGCCTTAACAAACGAAAATCTCTCAAGGAAATTATATAGTGGTCCATACCCAAGGCCTGCAAAGAAAATTACAAATGGCCATATTCCTAAAAGTGTACCAAGCAGTTGTTTAGGTGCATACTCATTAATGAACGCATTTCCAAGAGGAGAAAATACAACTTCTCCTACGGTCATAGATAAAGCAGCTAATATGATAATCCAGATTCCAACAGGAGTACCCTTACCTTCCTTAGCTAGCATAGCAGCAAATACCATGAAAAGTATACAGGATCCTAGCAGCAGAATACCTATTGCAGTCTTCTTCCACATACTCCAGTCACCTTTAGCGCGTTTGGACATCTTATACCAAATAGTCGCAAATATTGGACAAAGAATTATACAGAATAGACCGTTCGCAGAATCAAACCATGCTGTAGGCATAGTGAAATTACCTATAGTCCAATCAGCCCATCCTTTACCGCCTTGTCCAGCTGGTCCAAACTCATAGTATACAGGCATGTATACCATATACCATATGAGCCAGAAAATTCCAGAAAATACAGTTACTATAACGATTGCTGCAACACGTTTCTTTTCTCTTAAAGTAAGCGGTTCAGCAGTCTTCTCCACAGTTTCATTTGTTTCTTCAGATCTATTATCGACTTTGAATGGTCTCTTTCCTGCATCATTCTTTAAAAATCTAACTCCGAAAATCCACCAGAGTGTATCTATAACCATAAATATTCCACACGCAAGGAATAGACTTCTGTATCCGTACTTTAATGCAATCAAAGACAGGAATGTCGTTCCACAGAATGAGCCAATGTTAACAAATGAATACTGCCAACTAAATACCTTGATAAGTAATTGATCTTCTCCTTCAAATTGTCTTCCGTTTACGCCAGACAATACACCCTTAAAAAATCCTGTTCCAATCGCTACCAAAGCAATGCACAGTATTAAGCTCGTTTTACTAGTTGCTTGCCATGCAACAAAGTATCCTGCACCCATCAATAGTTCTCCAACTGGTACAAGTATTCTAGGACTTATCCATCTGTCAGCAATCCAGCCGCCAATTAGCGGTGTAATATATGTGAAGGCAACCAACCATGACTGTAAAAGTGCACCTTCACCCTTAGTGAGTCCAAGACCTCCTTTTGCCACTTGCAAAACGGCAAAAACCGTAATTCCCCATTTAGCTGCATAGTACGCAAGTCTCTCAAATGAAAAAGAGAGGGCGCATACATAAAACCCAAAAGGGAGTTTTCTTGATGTAGCTTCCATTTTTTAATCCTCCTAAAGTAATAAAATTATAATTGCAAGTAACGAATATATATTAGGTATTAATATAATACGTTTCGCCATTTGCTCTTGAACCCAATTCCCTCGAGTCCATATGTTATAAAACAATTCATACTATATCACTTATTCATCACATTGTAAATTGAGTTTGTACTAATTTCATATTATTTTGTTAAATTTTTACTAGCTAAAAACAAAATCCACTCTGAACCTTAGTATTTGCAAAAGAAAAAGCAACTCTTATGTGAAGATTACTTCACGAAAAGAGTTGCTAATTTTTTCTAATTTCTTTGTTTTTTATAAAATAATGTTTTATTTTAGCACTTCTTTAACTGCTTTTACGATATCAGCCTTTGTTAGACCATACTTTTCTCTAAGCTCCGCTGGTTTTCCAGATTCACCAAATGTATCCTTCTGTCCTACCATTGCAATCTTAACTGGCTGTTTCTGAACCACAACCTCTGCAACAGCGCTTCCAAGACCACCGATTACTGAGTGTTCTTCAGCAGTAACAATTGGACCATTTTCTCTTGCTGCATTTATAATTGCGGTCTCGTCGATAGGCTTGATAGTGTGCATATCGATTACACGAGCATAAACTCCTTCGTTTGCAAGCTCTTCAGCCGCCTCTATTGCATCAGCAACCATGATTCCAGTAGCGATAATCGTTACGTCGCTACCTTCACGAACTGTATTTGCCGTACCTACCTTGATGTCTGAATTCTCATCGTAAATTACTGGCACGCCAGATCTTCCAAGTCTTACGTATGCAGGTCCCTCTGTATCTACTACTTCGTTTAGAAGCTTCTTAGCACTTACAGCATCCGCAGGGTTTACGACAACCATACCTGGGATTTCTCTCATCAGAGCGATATCTTCGAAAGTCTGGTGACTCGCACCATCCTCACCTACCGTAATGCCGGCGTGAGTCGCACACACTTTTACATTTGCATTAGTATAGCCGATTGAGTTTCTGATAATCTCATATGCTCTGCCTGCTGCAAACATCGCAAATGTACTAGCGCACACAACGTGACCTGAAAGAGCGATTCCTGCTGCCTCAGCCATCAAATCCTGCTCAGCAATACCGCAGTTTACAAATCTCTCAGGATAAGTCTTAGCAAATTCCTTAGTCTTGGTCGAACCGGAAAGGTCTGCATCCATAACGACAAGATCCTTGCGCTGTGCACCCTTTTCCACTAGAAATTCGCCGTACGCAGCTCTAGTTGCAATCTTATCTGCCATTAGTTGTCACCTCCAAGTTCTTCTATCGCAGTAGCTAGTTCTTCATCGCTTGGTGCTTTACCATGCCAGCCAGCATTGTCTTCCATAAATGATACACCCTTGCCCTTGTGGGTATGAGCAACGATTACAGTCGGAACACCCTCGCACTTCTTCGCGTCCTCAAATGCTGCAATCAGCTCTTCATAATTATGACCGTCTACGACGATTACATTCCAGCCGAAGCTCATGAACTTCTCATCTACCGGGCATACACGCTTTACGTCACTTACCTTACCATCAATCTGAAGTCCATTGAGATCTACGATTGCAACAAGGTTATCGAGCTTTCTGTGAGCAGCCTGCATTGCAGCCTCCCATACTATACCTTCCTGGATTTCTCCGTCTCCGGCAAGTACGTATACTCTACCAGGATTGCTGTCAATCTTACCTGCGATAGCCATTCCTACGGCTGCAGAAAAACCCTGTCCAAGTGAGCCTGTCGACATCTCAACACCCGGCACCTTGTGCATGTTAGGGTGTCCTTGGAATTTGCTTCCTACCTGTCTGAGAGTCATCATTTCACTTACTTCGTAAAACCCTCTCTCGCCGAGTGTTGCATAAAGTGCAGGAACTGCATGACCTTTCGACATTACAAACTTATCTCTATCTGCTTTCTTAGGATCCTTAGGGTCGATATTTAGCACCTCAAAATACAGAGTTGCAAGAATATCTGCCGACGACAGCGAGCCACCTGGATGACCGGACTTTGCTGCATGGATTGCCTTTAGAGCGTTGATTCTGATTCTGCGCGCCTTTTCAGTGAGCTCAGCATAGTTGATAGTATTCACCATATCCTCCTACAATGAAATTTTGAAAATTAATTTTGCCAATTATGTTGATATTGAAATAGAAATATCTTTAATCTTTATTTCTATATTAATTATTGCTGTAGTTGCAACTTCCTTAATATCATTACTTTTTTCGTCTATTATACATGAAATAGCAATGTTAAATCTTGAGTACTATTCTCGCCATCGAGAAGTATGTTCCGAGCGCTACCATGTCGGTGAGCGATGCCATCATCGGTCCAGCGATAAGTGCAGGGTCGATTCCTATCTTCTTGGCTATCATCGGAAGTATCGCACCAATGCATTTTGCAATAACTACGATCATCACCATCGAAAAGCATACCGTTAAAGCTACCATAGAGCCGTTATGGTCAAACGCCACTATTCGCATATAATTTAGCACGCTTACACATATGCCGACGATAATCCCTATACGGAATTCTTTCCATAAAACCCTCGCTATATCCGAGAGTTCGAGGTCACCCATCGCCATACTGGTAATGATTACCGTAGATGACTGTGTTCCTGAGTTACCACCAGTTCCCATCAGCATAGGCATGTATGATACGAGCGCAATTACTGCGGAAAGAGATTTCTCAAAGTTTGCAATCATACCACCTGTAAATACATACGACACCATGAGTACGAGTAACCACGGAAGTCTCGCTTTGACGTGCATTAGAACGGATGTATCGAGATAGTCTTTATCAGTGTTATCGATGACACCTCCCATACGCTCCATATCCTCGGTGTTCTCTTCTTCGATTACATCAAGGATATCGTCGAACGTGATAATTCCAACTAGTCGGTCTTCGTTATCAACCACTGGAATCGCGATAAAGCCGTACTTCTTGAATAGCTCAGATACTTCCTCTTGGTCATCATCAACGTGTGCGAAGATGATATCCTCTTTCATAATGTCAGAAACCTTTGTATTCTCATCTGCGAGCACCAAGCTCCTGAGAGAAACTACTCCGACAAGCTTTCGGCCGCCGTCGAGAACGTAACAGGAGTAAATCGTCTCTGAATTCATTCCCACATCACGGATATGATCGAGAGCTTCACGTCTCGTCATATTCTTGCGCAGATTTATGTAGTCCGGAGTCATCAGTGAACCAGCACTATACTCCTTATACATAAGGAACGTGTTTATCTGTCTACGTTCATTTTTAGGTGTCTTGTCTAAAATCTTATCTACGATATTAGCTGGTAGCTCTTCGAGGACGTCAATCATATCGTCGAAATCCAGCTCTTCGATTATGTATTTAATCTCGGGATCAGTGATGATATTGATAATTTCAACCTGATCATCAACGTCGAAGTGTGCAAATACTTCAACAGATATATCTTTGGGAAGCGTGCGAAACAGTATGACAGCACTCTGCATGTCATACTTCCTCATAACCTCTTCAAGGAGCTCCATTATATCAACTGCGTTGAACTTCAGAAGTTCATCTCTGCAGCGGAAATATTTCTTTTCCTCGAGGAGTTCGAATATTTTTTCTCTGCTTTCTTCGAAAGCTTGTTCCTGGTCAATTAGATTTGTGCTTTCCATTGGCCCTCCTCCGCTTTCTAAAATTTAGTATTGCAACTATTTATTATATATCTAAATAGCGTTTACGATAACCCCTAATATCCTAGCATCGTACGAATTTCATCTTCTGTTATGATTTTTACACCGAGTTCTGCAGCTGCCTTGTTCTTTGAAGAGCCTGATTCAGGGTTGTTTGTCACTAGATAGCTGGTATTTTTACTCACACTTCCAGCCACTTTCCCGCCTTTAGCTTCGATTTCCTTCTTGAGCTCAGTTCGGCTCTTGTAGTGCTCTAGACTGCCTGTGATAACGAAGATATCACCCGATAGCTCCGTTCCAACTGCCTCGTAGCTCTCATCTATGTCGAGTTCACCCACGAGATCTGTAACCACATCTCTGTTGTGCTCATCTGCAAAAAAATCCTCGTAGTCTCTAGCCATGACCTCGCCGATGCCGTCGATTGTTATCAGCTCATCGTAAGTGAGCGATGATATCTTATCCCACTTATTTTCATACGACTTAGCAATCTGTGTAGCAGTAGTTACCCCCACTCCTGGAATTCCGATAGCCGCAAGGATTCTCGCCGGCACTGTGTGACGCGCCTTCTCGATTGATGCTGCGAGCTTATCGTAAGACTTTTCACCAAATCCTTCTAGTTCCACTATAGCTTCTCTATGTGCCTTCAGACGGAATATGTCGCCGAAAGACTTGATGTATCCGAGTCCTATAAACTTCAGCAGAGTCTGCTCAGACAGTCCCTCTATATTGAGAGCATCCCTCGACACGAATAGCGAGAATCTCTTTACCTGCTTTGCGAGGCAGTTAGGATTAGTGCACGTCAAGACCTTAGTGCCAGTCATCATCTTGACCTCGGTTTCACCATTGCAAACTGGGCAACGGCTTGGAATCTCTATGTTCCCGCTACAAGTCAGATTATCGCCAATCTGCGGGATTATCATATTGGCCTTATACACGGTGATAGTGTCGCCGATGCCAAGCTTTAAGCTCTCCATTATATTGAGGTTGTGAACTGAAGCTCTCTTGACTGTCGTACCCTCAAGTTCGACTGGATCAAATATCGCTATCGGATTGAGAAGCCCAGTTCTTGACGGGCTCCACTCAATTTCACGAAGAACTGTCTCAGCCTGCTGGTCTGCCCATTTGAAAGCCAATGAGTCACGCGGAAACTTCGCAGTCGTTCCGAGCGTTGCTGCATACTCTAGGTCCTCGAGAGTCAGAACTAGTCCGTCCGACGGAATCTCAAAGCTGTGAACTCTCTCAGCGTATTTATCTATCGCTGCAAATATGCTCTTGTTATCGACTTTTATATACTCAACCACGTCAAAGCCCTGCTCCGCCATCCATTTCATCTGATTGGAGCGAAGACCACCATCATCTATGCCATCCGACTCACTAAGAGTAAACGCATAGAAACGTACATTTCTCTCAGCTGTAATCTTACTGTTAAGCTGACGTACACTGCCACTACAGAGGTTTCGAGGATTCTTGTACTTAGCATCAGCATCGTCAATCGCAGCATTAATTCTCTCAAATTCCTCGTACGTAATCACGGCCTCTCCGCGAATTACAACGTGTCCTTTGTAAGGGATGCGTCTAGGCACGTTAGCAAATACGAGTGCATTAGGCGTAATAACTTCACCGATGTCTCCATTTCCACGTGTTACAGCCTTTACGAGGCTTCCCCCTTCATATGTCAGTACAACCGTCAATCCGTCTAGTTTCCACGATAGTAGCCCCTCATGGTTTCCTAGCCAAGTTGCCAGTTCTTCACGGCTCTTGGTCTTGTCGAGACTTAGCATACGGCTTCTGTGCTTTTCCTTCGGTAGCTCTGACTGAACTGTGTATCCGACATTCTTGGTCGGGCTGTCATCAGGCGAATAACCTGTCTCCTTTTCTAGAGCCTCTAGTTCGTCATACAGCGCATCATATTCGTAATTGCTCATTATCTCGCTCGCCTCATCGTAGTATGCAGCCGATGCTTCGTTGAGCACTTCGATGAGCTCGTCTATTCGTTTCTTCTTATCATCAAGATTCATAATGTCCCCTATTGTAAATTCTCTTAAGGTTAATGAGATTATAATTGTAAATGCCCTTTACAACTGCAGTCATTACTCGACCTTAGTCAGTTTGACGAAGCCCTTGCCAAGCTTCTTGATACCGACGGAATCGAATGCTATGGTCAGAGTCTTGGCGTCTTGATCGATGAGCAGGCCTTCGCCGAACTTCGGATGGCGAATCCTGTCTCCGGCTTCAAATCCCTCGTTGTCGATTCCTTTGGATGCCTGCTTCTTGGCGAATTTCAGAGCATCAAAAGGTTTCGAGAAGCTGGCATCGTAGCCATCCGCATTGCCATCGTACCTGCCTTTGAATTCTCTGGCTCCGAGTATTCCGCCATCTCCATGTAGTCCACCTGCCATAGCAGCTCTCTCGGCTACAGTCTGGTCACCATCGAGTAAATCCGTATTCATCTCACGCATGAATTCTGACTCAATCGTGAAATCCGTCCTCCCGTAGAGCATCCTTGTCTGTGCACCTGTAAGATACAGCTTTCGCATCGCTCTTGTAATACCTACGTAGCAGAGCCTACGCTCTTCCTCCATCTTACTAGGATCATCCATCGATGCCGAACCAGGAAATAATCCATTCTCCATACCAGGCATGAATACAACTGGAAATTCCAGCCCCTTTGAGCTATGTAGTGTCATCATCACAACTGCATCTTCACTCTCGTCTCTATTATCTATATCAGATAGTAGAGCTATCCTCTCGAGGAAAGACTGAAGCAATGTAGGTTCTTGCACATCAAACCCCTCAGCTCTGAGTATCTCCCTTTCCTCTTTAAATTCATCTTCCTCGTCTGCTAGAGTCGCACCTGCCGCCTTATTCTCGAATTCCACGATTACCGATCGCAGTTCGAGGATGTTCTCGATTCTAGCGTCCGCCTCGACAGTGTTTTCCTCTTCAAGCGCCGTCAGGTACTCTGAACGCCTGATAAGGTTATCGTAAATATCCGAAAGCTCCATGTTATCCTGCTCAGCACCCAGTTCATCGAGCATAGAAACTAGGTTAGCAACTGCAGCTCTTGACTTCTTAGATAGCGAGCCGACCACTTCAGCTTCCTTGAGCGCCTCAAATATACTTATCTTATATGCCTTAGCATAAGAAACTATTCCGCCGAGACTCTTTGGCCCAAGGCCTCTCTTCGGCTCATTGATAATTCTCGTCATAGCGACATCGTCGCGCGGATTCTCCACTAGATGCATGTAGGCCATCACATCCTTGATTTCCTTGCGATCGTAGAACCTGGTCCCTCCTAGAACCCTATACGGGATACCTCTAAATGAAAATTTTTCTTCGAAAGGTCTCGACTGCGCATTCTTACGACAAAGGATGGCCATATCACTATACGGAATCCCCTCGTCATCATGCAAACTCTGGATTTCTCCACCCACGTACCATGCCTCACGCTGTTCATCCTCGAGTCTGCGGTAAGTTATCTTGCTACCTTCCTTCCGGTCAGTCCAAAGTGCTTTAGGCTTACGGTTTCTGTTCTTGGCAATTACAGAGTTGGCTAGGTCCAAGATATTAGCATCGGATCTGTAATTCTGCTCCAGTTTGATGACCTTGGTCTCAGGAAAATCTTTCTCAAAATCGAGTATATTCCTGATGTCAGCACCTCGCCACTGATATATGCACTGGTCATCATCGCCTACCACACACAGATTATGACTCTTACCAGCTAATGAATGCACAAGCTTATACTGCAGGTAGTTCGTATCCTGATACTCATCTACCATTATGTACTGGAATCTCCTCTGATAATACGATAGCACTTCTTCACTCGCCTCAAAAACCTTCATGGCATTCCAGAGCAAGTCGTCAAAATCCATAGCGTTGTTCTGCTGCAAATTTTCCATATATCTCGCATACACTTTCGCAACAGTCTCCGCCTTGAAGTTCATTGAATTATTTTCAATATAATCCTCGGGACCTTCCTCTGCTTCCTTGCACGAACTGATTACACTCGCAAGGTATGACACAGGATATATCTTTTCATCAATTTCGAGGTCTTTGATAATTCGCTTCAGAAGCGCCTTCTTGTCCGACTCGTCGTATATTGAAAATCCATTTTTAAATCCGAGTACATCTCCGTGATTTCTGAGTATGCGAACACACATGGCATGAAAAGTCATAACCCACATACCTCGTGTTCCTCCGGTCAATGCCTCGATTCTATCTTTCATCTCACCAGCAGCTTTATTTGTAAATGTAACAGCTAAGATGCTGTAAGGGCTCACTCCCTGTTCCAGCATATACGCTATACGGTGTGTCATCATAGTAGTCTTACCACTACCAGCACCTGCCAATATCAGCAACGGTCCTTCAGTATGTTTTACCGCCTCTTGCTGTTCTTTGTTAAGTCTGCTCAGATCCATTTTTCTCAACTTTCTTCCATAAAATGTTAGTATTTAATTTTATCATAGAGCCCAGTATTTATCTAACATTAAAAAACTGTCAATGTGTTTAATATCTGCCATATCTTCTATGCTGAATAACTACTTTATGCATTTTGTATACACATTGACAGCGTATTATCGGAGTGCTAAAATTCAAATATGTGGTGCAATAGCGCCCGAATTTATACATTTTTATATTGTATTTTTTGTAAGGAGTTTAAAATGGCTAATAT
>ERZ773018.496-NODE-496-length-23225-cov-6.069443_pt1 | contig 23225 bp, 26 predicted proteins | sample MGYA00580840_ERZ773018 | MGnify/ENA primary metagenome ERZ773018 (study PRJEB29015, sample SAMEA2738125) | human oral metagenome | biome: human oral; feature: human-associated habitat; material: saliva | place: China | collected 2256 ... | reverse complement strand
AAATACTTTTGCATCATACCAGTATAAGTTCGCATAATTTATATTATGTTAAATTTCCTATTTAAGATGATTTAAGCATAACATCTTGAATTGCCTCTTCTCGCTGACGTTGTTCCTTGATTATACAAGGAAATATTATGTCCGCACCCGTAATATTGTCTGCGGCCGCTACCAAAGGCGGCGTAGGCAAAACAACACTCATTGCTAATGTCTCCGGCGTTCTCGCTGATATTGGACTCCGCGTCCTAATGATCGACTGCGACGTTCAGCCATCACTGTCTAAATACTACCCAATAAGCCACCGCGCTCCAAATGGGATTGTCGAATTGCTTCTCGGTGAAAATACCGAAGAAGTCATCCGCTCAACAATATCCAATACCGTTTTCCCAAATTTAGACATCGTTATTTCCAATAACATTTCTGCTTTTGTCGAGACTGAAGTAACTTCTCGTCCCGATCGTGCCTTTTTGCTGAGAAGCAAACTGCATTCACAATACATACAGAATAACTACGATGTGGTTTTGATCGATACTCAGGGTGCAGTCGGCCCTCTCTTGGATACAGCTGCCTTCGCTGCTACATGCTTGCTTTGCCCGATCATGCCTGAAGTTTTGAGTGCCCGTGAGTTTCTCACAGGTACCCAAGAACTTCTGAAGCGACTGCAAAAAGGCGAAGCAATGCGCATCCCCATGCCTCAATTACGAGCCATCATCTACGCGCAAGATCGTACCAATGATGCGAAATTCATCGCATCTTCTATCAAAGACTTCTTTAGTAATACCTTAGACGACAGACGTAAATTGTTGAGTGTAGCAGTTCCTGCTGCCAAAGCATATAAGGAAGCCACAACTTTACGAGTTCCTGTTCATTGCCATGAGCGTAAACAGCTTGGAAAGATGCTGCCCGCTTATGAAATCATGCACCGTATTGTCTATGAGATTTTCCCTGGTATCGAAAATAAAAAATTGCGTGGAAGCTGTTTCAACGACATGGCCAGCCTGCTGCAAGAGGAGGTACAGTCATGAATCTGGACCAAACCAAAGCAGCCTTGAGCCTACACATCGGTACCCCTGCACAGACAAATATGCGTTTTGGCCTCGAGGATACTCCTTCTCACGGCATGTTAATGTCGTTGCCAATCAGCGAAATAGATTTCTTTGACAAAAACCCACGCCGTTTACATGATGTTTCCAGTTACGCGGCCATCAAAGAGTCCATCCGTTCTTCAGGTATTCAACAACCTGTACACGTTACCCAGCGACCTGGTGAAAGTAAATATGTACTGGCACAGGGTGGTAATACCCGTCTCAAAATCTTGCGCGAACTCTTGGAAGAAACCGGTGATAACCGCTTCCGTATGATGCCTTGTATTTACATCCCCTACTCTGACGAAACTACATTGCAGGTTGCGCACCTTGTTGAAAATGAACTCCGTGCTGAAATGTGTTTTTGGGATAAAGCCTGCAAATACGCCGAAATTCGCGATATTTTCCAAGATGAATCTGACTCAGAGAAACTTTCTTTGCGCGAACTGGAAGTGATGTTTTCTGATAAAGGCCTTACGGTTTCTCATAAAACTCTCGGACTGTTCTTTTTTGCTTCTGATAATTTACAGGAGCTTCAAGATTACGCATTCAAGCTTTCCCATGCAAAGGTAGAAGAAATTAAAAGACTTCACTCTACCCTTTATGCAATTTCAAAATCAATTCAGTTGGACGATTCTTTCAAATATTTATGGTCAGATGTGCTGGAACAGTGGCATAACCAATATTCTGCAACAGAGTTAGACGTACATGAGCTTTGTCAGTTTGTACTCGACAAATTCAAATTTGAATATGGTGCAGAAGCCTTTCGTGAAACAGAAAATTCATCTGATAAGAACAAATCTGAAACAGCTGTCAAACAAGATGTCAATTTGCATCAAAAAGAAGCATCTGAAAAAAACACTGAGTCAGAGGATTCATCTATTAAATCTGTGCCAGCTAAAGAAGATAGCCAAGAGACTGATGCAGCAGATAAGCCGAAAGGAACTGAACAGACAGGGTTCGATACCCTGGATGTTCAGAATCATCAGCTTACTTTGGATCAAACAAGCAAAAAACTGTTTTCTGCGGTTCGCAAGTTGTTGGCCAAAGTGAATTTGTCGGATTGCTTTAAAACTCATAAAGACTTCGCATACGGCTGGTATGTCGAGTATCCAGCATTTGAGCATATTTCAGGATCCAGTGCCGAAAATGCAATTTATGCTATTGATGTTTTACATGCAGAAGCAGGCAATGTTTTCACATTCCTGTGGAAGCTTTGCGGTATCGATACCTTTATGTTTGATGTTGGCGATAGCTCAAATCCCCTGCTTTCGCTGAAAAATGATTCAAAACTTCGTATTGCCTACGAAGACCCCGACAAATACGACGAATATACAAACTGCGGCATTGGCAACAAAGAGAACATCATTGCCTCTGTGTTGAATTGGCAGACAAATACTGAGCATGAATTTCACGCCAATGTAGTAGAAATTTTATCTTTAAGCACACAGTACAACAATTTAAAAAATAGAGGGAGTGAGGAGTGATGCGTAAGCCGTTTATAAGTAATCCCGTATATCGATTGTTCAATACCGATCCGGTTTATACGAATCTCGCACTGACAAGATTGGCATCCGCGCCTAATACGCCGCGAGAGGCCTCTTACAATGCTTTGGTTGCGAAAGAACATGAAGATGTTTTGAACACCCTTAAACGGATGAACCCAAAGCGAATTGAGAAATTGGCATCTATGTGTCCCGATGTCGTGACTTATTCAATTGATCTGAAAATTTTACAAAGCAAAATTGCGGAGATGGAAAATCACGAACAGCGATTTTCCGAGCAAATGCAGCGGCTCAGATGGATGCTGAAACATAAGGCCAGTAATCAAATGATCATGAACTTATGTTCACTGATTACTACGGCAGAAATTAAGAAAGTGCGTTTGGAGTTGAATACTCCTGTCGTCAAAGGCCGAATTGCTATGCCGTCTATTGAGGTTAGACTCAAAGTATTGAAGGCATGGAGTCAGTCGGAGAAGGAGCCTGATGTTTTTGTTCGCTATCAGCAATTAATCAATGAATTCCCCGGTTATAGCCTTGCACAGTTACATTCAATCATCAACGATAAAAAGTTTTTCGGAGTATGAGTATGTATATGGATTTCTCTACTTCCTACGAATATGAGACTGGTTTTGTACCCGCTCAAAGCATGTCAACCAATAACTTCATGCGAGGCTTGGTTGCTTTGTGGGAAGAACCAGCCACGTATGTACGTCAGTTTGCTCAAGCAGTCGGTTCTGTTTCCGAGGGATATTTTTTAAGCTGGTTTGTTGAAAAATGTCTGCCAGGCGAATGGGTAAGCTTGAATAATGATTTGTTGTTTAGTGAAGCAGGCATTACCGCGAAACAGTGGCGTAATATTCGCAATAGTCTTCTGCAAAAAGGTGTTTTACTTAATCGGAGAACTGTAGCACCAACCGAATCCCAATTTACTTTGAATGATGCACTGTTTGAGGAATTGGTACGCAAACATAGTGAATCAACCGATGTACTTGATATGGTTGCGCCCCCTATTTCGATTAATAAACTTCATCTGAAGACATTGGCCGACAGAGGACTTTCTTTTGTGTCCGTCTTGTATTTGTCGTTTCTTCAAAGTGAGGCTGAATATCAAGATTTGAGTAAGCGTGGTGACTGGTCGCCTTGGACTCATGCAGCTGAAAAGCATGTTTTTCATTCAACTATGTTGTCTAGGCGACAACAGGAACGAGCTATTGCCGAATTAACCTCTTTTGGTTTGATTGAGAGCTGTGTTGATGGTATGCCGGCAGCGCGTCGTTGTAGATACAGTTTAAAGATGCTTGCAGATCTTACCTCTGAATATTTGAACGGATGTGTGTGATGGTTACCGCCACAAAATTACCCCCTCCGAAAGTGTTCAATTCTGAGCTGACACAATGCTGGCAAGCTTTGCAAGGTAGTCGAAGAGTCGCCATCTATCGCTGTTTGATTGACATCACAGGCTCTTTGAAAGCTGCAGCCATGCTTTCGCAGTTGATTTATTGGACAAGAGTGAGCAAAGAGGTTGCCGAACGGGATGGTTGGATTTTTAAATCTATCGCTCAGATGGAAGCCGAAACGGGTCTGACAGTGAGAGAGCAACGCACTTGTAAGATTAGGCTTCTTGATACAAACCTTATTCAAACATGCCGTAAAGGTGTGGGTGCTGCTTTGGCTATCAAAGTGAACTTGGATACCATGGCTGAGATGATCGCGAAATCTAGTGGTACTGACGATCAATTTGGACTTACGCTGGCTGATTTGCAAAACACAAGTTCCCTCTATTTTAGAAAGCACTTTTCTAAAAGAATTGCTTATCACCGTGACCTGGTTTCTCTTACAGGCTGTATTAACTCGGCTGTATTGTTGTCATGTGTTTTAAATGATGCTGTTGGTTTGGTTTCTCAACACCCACATTTACAACGTCACGCCTTTGCTACTTTGACTGCTGCTGATTGGGAAGAACGAACCTCTCTCTCTTATAAATCTCAATTAACAGCTCGAAATAAGTTGAAGAATTTGAATCTCATTTATGAGAAAAATTTCTTGGCCAGTCGCCGTATTTTTACACTGGTAAATGGTCACGATATTGTTAGAGCCATCAAAAAACTTCTTGCAGGCAAACAGGACGACGGCTTCAATCCATATAACACCAAAAAACGTGAAATTCTCAGTTTGGCGGAAAGGGCCAAATGTGATTGGCGGAAAGGGCCAAATGGATTGGATAAAGGGTTTCAGGGCAATTTTGAACGTGATGATCCCCTATTTTCTAATATGACATTCAGAAGTGTCGAAAGGGAATATTCGGAAGTGTCGAATAGGAATTTTAAGAAAGGTCATAGTGGGAAATTCACAAGCGTCGATTGGGAAAGTACAGAAGTGTCGAATCGGCAGATTATTTATTATATAAATTACAAAGGGGTTTATAACTACAACTACATGACTGTCGAACCCAACAAGTTAGGTTCTCCCAAACAAGATCATGTGGTAGTGGTTGATGCTGATGTTGATTTGATTTACCCAAGGCTCTTCAACGTGCAAATGCGTCATCAGGCAGATTTGATTTTTGCAAAACATCTTTCAAAAAGTTCCTGGGCTTTGAAGCAGGAAATCTTGGATGAGATAGAGGGGCAGAAAAAAGAAGTTACTAGCCCACTCGGCCTTTTAGCTAAACTATGCCAACTTGCTTCGCAAGGTAACTTTACTGCCATTGTTGCACCGCAGGTTAAATTCAATCGTGAGCAAGCTCAGAAATTAAGGGTATCTCTTGAAAACCAAAAAAATTCCAAGAATATCCAAAAACTGGATTCTTCGGATATTGAGGCTGCTCGCGCTAATTTGAAAAAGTTTTACGCTAAAAAGTAACATTTAAATTTAATAATATATAAATAAATAAAATAAAATTTCATCTATTTTTGTTTTACGACAATTTTATGATGTTTCTTTGAAAAGCTGTAACGGGGCGTTACAAGAACTTTCTGATAACTTGATAGGATTTGAAAATGGAATTTGCGAAACAGAGATATATTGTTAAACCTGGTGCGATCCATGTCGCTCAACAATTTGATCTCAAAGTCACGACAAAACAGTCACCTTTCAGCGACGGTTACGATATGGCTCGTGCAGCTTTGGCTTTGGGAGTTAAGGTCAACCAGCAGTTGACTGAGGATGACGAACAGTTCCAGCAGTGGGAAGAGTTTAAAGCACATGAATTGCTGCTCAGACAACATCTTCAAAAGGAAACTGGTCGGAAGCATCATTTGGTTTGGGGGGAGTATGAAATTCTTTCTTCCGAGAACGACCGGTTTAAAAATATTGGTAGCTTGACCTCTTCCGGTGATGATGGTTTTTTTATGCATACCAAACAAGGTATTCGTATGTGGGAAGGAAATAACAACAAGAAGAACGGTCCACGTTGGCCAGGCATCAGATACGGTCTGACACTCAGTAACGAGTTGTTCGGTATGGCTATGTCTGATAATCCTTATGCCCAAAGTCGGTTATTGCAGATTGAAAAACAGATGTCTGAAATTGAGGAATTTTTTGAGACTGTAAAAAAACAGGTTCATGCTCAGATTGATAGTTTGGCCGCTGCCGGCATGAAGATTACCTTGATTCAGAACAATAACCCTGTTCATATCAGATTGAATGCTTTACGGGCTTATGGTTTCAAACTGGTTAAATTGTTGCGGGATTACGATAGTTTTGTATGTGCCGTTAAGACTCTCAATATCAAAGGCATGATGGCTAATAAACAATGTAATGACACATTGTATAATGGCGGTCGCATGATGAGGAAGTTACTGAATGATTTGTATATAGCGGTTATGGAGACTAGAGCCATCAAGAACATTCGACGTGACAGTCTGCTTGATCCAGAACAGTTAGCGAAGTTGAAGTCTGCAGTTGAGCAAGAGATTCTTCCTAAAATTCCACTATCTGTTTGGGTATATGAGTCACAACCCTCTTTGGTTTATATCCAGAAAAAAATGAATCAGGAGGATCTCAATAAGTTGGTTAATATTGTTCGTGACAATGGGTTGTCAGGCTAGTTGGAGCCGGGGGGTTACAATCGAGTGTTAGGAGTGTTACGGTTGGCCCCTTTTTTGTTTGGATTTGTTTTTAGAAGTATGGCTGATATGAATAATATGAATACTCAAAAATCAGGTAAAGATAAATACTTAAAATTTTGGGAATATAAAAGGCTTTTAAGGGTAAGGGGAATTGAAGATATAGAAACAGAGATTGAATTAAAATTAGCTGATCTTGAAAAGTTGATCGATGAGGCACAGTCTTTCCACGAGGCATGTCAGGAACTTGATCTTGTATATCCAATCGTGAGAGAACATTTGAAATTGAGTAATAAATGCCTGGTTAGCTTAGATCTGAAAAAATACTATATTCCCAACATGCTCTTTTTTAAAAATGTGGTTTCTTCCAGTGGGCGTCAATCGCGTAAAAAGTTTTTTAAATGGGCAGATATTAGTACGGCTTTGGATAATACTAATGCCAGCCTTGATGAACGATTACTTCATATGAAGATTTATTTTGATTGCAGACAGTATTACTCTCGAGGTAGGCAGATTGCCGGAGATTTGGCAGAATTGTTTTCGATGAAAGAAGTTTTTGAAGAAATTTTGAAAGTTGAGAATTTGGAACGCAGGAATCTTCCTAGTAACATCATGGTTAAGTAAGAGTTTAAATACCTTTTTGAATCGATTGCCATCACTTTTGTGATGGCTTTTTTTGGATGACTGTAACGCCCCGTTACAGTTTCCGGTGGCGGTCCAGTTCTGTAACGCCCCGTTACAGTAGTGGATACCGGCGGCGGCATCGGCTTTCGTCAACTTCGTTTCTGTTCTGCGCCGATGACTGTAACGCCCCGTTTAACTGGATATGGCATAAGATTTAATTTGAAATAGTTGCTAGTTGACAATAGAAATTTATTTAGTTATGATTCAAGAACCTTAATCTCATTTTGGGTTATTTTACCCTGTCTTTTCTGTCATATTTTTAAATCCTTCTTTTGGAGAAAAATATGTCAGTTCAACTTTCTGTTCGTGGCAATCTCGGTGCCGAATTTAATTTGCGTCCTGTCGCAAACCCTAAAAACGATGAGGCTTCGATCGTTCTTAATTTTTCCATTGCCTCCCCTAATTTCAAACGCAATGCCGAAGGTAAATCTGAAGTGGTTTCAACGGAGTGGATTTCTTGCGAATACTGGAATCGTGATGCCGCTCATCTCCATAAAATCTTACAGGTCGGTATGCCGGTTTACGTTACCGGTGAAGAACGTTACGAAACTTATACCAATCGTGATGGTATTGAGGTTCGCGTTCGTAAATTGCGTGTTCAAGATGTATTCATTGTTCCAACTGAACGTGTAGAAGCTATCAAGTTGCGTCCTAAACGTGAGCAGTCTCAGGACAGTAATCACACCGAAGCTGATGCTGATGATGACATTCCAATGTAAGTATGGCCACGAAAAATACTTCCTTTTTTCGTGAAATGAACTGCTGGCTTGCTGCATTATGGGCTGATTTTAAAGATATGTTCATTATTACCCTTATTTATGGAAGCTTATTCGCTTTGGTAATTTGGGCTTTTTTGACTATCTCATCTTGGCTTGTTTTGCAGCTGAAGCAAAGTTTGGGATTTTAAAATGCGTTTGTTTTTATGTGAAAAACCTTCTCAAGCTAAGGACATCGGTAAAGTGCTTGGTGTTCTTGGCGGGAGGCATGATGGTTATTTTCAGAATGGGGACACTGTTGTTACCTGGGCATTTGGTCATATCCTGACACAGGCCGCGCCAGATGCTTATGGTGAACAATATGCTGATTTTGGAAATATCACCGCATTACCCATTCTCCCTGAAGTTTGGCAGATGCAGGTACCGCCGAAGGTATCGAAGCAGTTTAAAGTCATTAAAGGCTTGTTGGCCAAAGCAGATGAAGTAGTGATTGCTACTGATGCAGATCGCGAAGGGGAAGTTATTGCCCGTGAAATATTGGATTACTGTGGCTACCGTAAAAAGATCACCCGATTTTGGACGAGTGGCCTAGATACCCAATCGGTAAAAAAAGCCTTATCTTCAATTATGCCGGGTAAGGATAAAGAAAACCTTTACCAAGCCGGTTTGGCGCGTAGTCGCGCCGACTGGCTGGTAGGTATGAACTTGAGCCGCGCCTACACAGCTGCTTATTCTGCCGGCTATGGTCGAGATCGTACTCTGTCGATCGGACGGATTCAAACACCGACTTTGAAGCTTGTAGTACAAAGGGACAAAGAGATCGATACTTTCGTTCCTTACAACTACTACACCCTTTCAGTAGATTTTGAGACAGCAGACAAGGCAGTGTTTTCTACACTGTGGCAGGTTCCTGAAAACTGGCGTAATACTGATGGATACTGTACCAACCTTGAGGCTGTAAAGGCCCTTGTCAAACAACTTGAGAAATCTACTGGTAAGGTTATTACCTTTAACAAAGAGCGTAAAAGTACACCGCCCCCTTTACCTTACAGCCTTTCAGCTTTGCAAAAAGAAGCCGGTAAAAAACTTGGCCTATCGGCTTCCAAAGTGCTCAAAATTGCACAAACCCTCTACGAAAAATACAAGATTACGTCATATCCGCGTACCCCTTGCAGATACTTGCCAAAATCGCAGATGAGTGAAGTGAAAGATGTTTTTGCCGCAATACAGACTATCGATAAATCCATGCTTTCAGTGATTGAAAAAGCTGATCCTGAACGTCAATCAAGAGTATGGAATGATAACCAAGTAAATAAACATTCTCATCATGCAATTATTCCCACAAAGGTCAGCAATTTTGATTTGTCAGTCCTTGATAAGAATGAATTAACGGTGTATCGAATGATACGAGACCGTTATATAGCGCAGTTTTATCCTGATTTTGAATATGACTCTACTGTGGTTGAGGTTGAAGCATGTTCACATTTGTTTAAAGCCTCCAGCCAATCACCAGTGATTTCCGGGTGGAAGGTTATTTTGGATAAGGACGTATTTGAAGGCGATCAAGTCGATGAAGGTCCTGCTCTACCACATCTGAAAGCCAACGATGAGGTCGGCACGGTTTCTGCTATTCCCGAAACTAAAAAGACCACGCCGCCACCGCGTTTTACAGAGGCTTCTTTACTTGATGAGATGCAAACGTTGAAGGACTTCTTGAGGAATGTTGAAGACGAACAGATCAGAAAAATTCTCAAAAGCACGGAAGGCTTGGGAACGGAAGCCACTCGAGCCGCCATTATCGATCGTTTGTTTGAAATGGGTTATATGGAAAAGAAACGGGGCAAAATCTATGCGACAGAAAAAGGTCGTAACCTGATTGCCCGGGTTCCACCTATGATCGCCGATCCAATAACGACGGCCAAATGGGAACTGGCTTTGAACGGAATAGAGGCTGGTAAATTGACTTTGGGTGAGTTTATGGCTTATCAGCAGAAAGTGATTACAGAGCTGGTCGAACAGGCGAAAAAGGATGCTGCAGGTAAAGCTTGTCCTCCAATAAACTAAAGGATATCTATCCATGTACTATCATATTATTCCAAAATACTTTGCTGACACTTCAGATCGCGAAATAAAACTGGCCTCTCTTGAAATACCTGAATTAGGACTGAACCTGACTGACAAAGAACTTAAGACGATTAAGCCATATCCCAACCAAAGGTATCATATTGGCTGTCTGAGACACGGTTTCAAAGGCAGGAATTTTGTCGGACTTATCCTTGAAACAGATCATATCATATCGGAATTTACTAAAATCTGTACATGGACTGTGCATTTTCACCCACAAGATATAGTTAAGATAGCATTCAGGATGAAACATATAACCAAATATAAGTTGTTAGACAATAATAATTTGATGTTCAGCGAAGATAAACCGTATCTTTCAAAAATACGGACTGAGAAAAATTATTGTGATATCTCTGTTATGGAATTTTGCTATCCATATCATTTTGAAGGTGTAAATGTTCAAGATGTGTATGATAAGAGCGTCGATGAATTTTACGATGATGAAGGAGTCATTATTCGTCGTGAACAACAGATCGAAACATATACGACTGATATTGAGGCTTATCGTGATAAAAGTGCGAGAAATAGAATTTGGCCATCTGTGGAAGCTGCACTTAAACTCTATAGCGTATGAGAGAAATTGTATATGAAGAAGAATAGATTTGTTAAATATTTGTCCGATTTAATATTCGGAGAACATGCCTACACGGATAAAGATTACCTCATCTACATCAATGGTATACAAGTCGGGAGCATTTCACCAAGTGAATTGGAAGAATTGCAATATAGAGTGTTTTATTCTAGTAGCCTATGGTGGAGTATCTTTAAGAATTTGATAGGATTTTTTTTGAAACCCGCAATAATTGCGCTTACTGCCCTTCCGCTGGGAGCCTTGTTTTTACTGTGGTTGAACACTGACAATCCTGAAGCGTTTAATCGAGTTTTCATGATGTTACAGGATCCAGTACATTTTGCAAAAACAATGTCCGGACTTTTTCATCTGTTTTATTGTATATCACTCTTTGGAACTTTAGTTAAATTGGTTCTTAAACAAGATTCAATATTTTCAATATTTGACAAAGAACTTTTTGAGAATATACAAAGTTACAAAAAACTGAAAATGCGTGACTCGATGATGATGGATATTGTAGCTGTTAGGGATTGAGGAAGCTCAAAGATGTTGCCCTCTTCCAGCATGCTGGAAATTTTGCATATCAATACTGAGTGTTACTTAAAATTTGATTGGAGTCATTGTTTTGGAATTTCAGATGGATAGAAGAGAATTTTTGAAAAAGCTTGTCGGCGTAGGTGCCCTATATACAACTGGTGCTGCCGGTTTGTTATTGCCTAAAGATGTAGTAGCGGCAACCAGTATGGCAGATTTTTGGTCACGAGACCGTACAATCAATTGCAAACGAGCCGATACTGGCGAAAAACATGAAATCCGTTTTTTTCAACAACAAAATGGATATGATCTAGAAGCCTACCGTAATGCCTGTTGGCTGATGCGTGATGCCAAAGATGGAGATGCCATGGTTCGAATCGATGTAGGTCTTTTAAATCTCATGTATGCAATGCAGGAATGGGCACGACAATCAGGACGAACAAACCCTGTGATTACGATCAATAGTGCATATAGAACGCCAAAACGAAATGCGACTATTGAGGGTGCTGCCAGAAACTCACTTCATATGCGCGGTAAAGCAGTTGACTTTACTATGAGGGGGGTAAGCATTAGCGAGCTTGAGCAAATGGCTAAATACTACAATGTGGGCGGTATTGGTATCTATAATAGCTTTATCCATTTGGATACTGGTAGAGTTCGGCATTGGCGCGGTTAAAAATTTTACGAAAAATATTGACATACGAAATTATCGGGAATATATTGTAATTGTTTTTGTAGTTTGTGACTTTTCTTAAAAGTCTCGTCATTTAGCCGTTCATGAATGAGATTCGATTCGTCGAATTTACGGTACTTCTTTTCAGCCAGCCTTTAAGGCTTCTAAGTCAGTTCGGCTACCGTGAAAGCCGCAACTTAACCCTTTGGGGATATACTATCCCCTTTGGGATTGATATATCCCCTGTTTTTTGGAGATATATCATGACTCAATCTAATCAAAACTACTTTAACCTGACTGCAGATGGTATCGGTTTTTTAAACCGACCACGCGAAGTTCAAGGTAAACGTAAATCTTCCCCTTACTTTGCTTGCACGATCCAAGCCTCTCGAGGCGATAATGGTGAAAAAACCCGTTTCGATCTTCGTATCGTCGGAGGTCAAGCAAAAGAGCTTTTTGCTCGCCTTTTGGAAGAGTTCCCACAATTGCAATCAAAGAATATCCAAGAACGCCCGACTGTCGTGGTTGGTTTTCGTGCAGGTGATATTCAACCTTTGAAATTTGAAGCAATCAATCATAAAACCGGAGAAGTCTCAGAACTTTTGAGTATCGATGGTCGATTGTTGAAATTCAAGTTTATTAAAGTTGATGGCAATATGTGGTATCAATCATCTTATCAAGGTGAACAAAATCAAGACAATCCTGATGCTTCTTAGAAAGCTCTCGATTTTGATTATTTGAGAATGGTAGGAAGCTTTCGAGCTTCCCCATTCTTAGTTTTCTAGCTCATTGCTTGGAAAATTAAGCCTCTGTCGAAACGGCGGTTTAATTTTCCAAGCAACTCCTGAATTATAGTGAAGTAAAGGGTAAGTCCCCTAAAAGACTTGGCTTTCAGCAATATTGTTTTTTTATCGATGCTCATATTTATTGTGAGCATCAGTAAAAAAATACAGTTCTTTAACAATCCGAATTTTTATTTTTGTTGCTTTTGAAGCAACTGTTTGAAAGCTGCCCTTTGGGCAGCTTACCTGAATGCCCCGCCCTACCCTAGGCCATTCAGGTAAAGCTTCCCCGGTTGACAGACCGTTTTCTTCTGTCTGCGTATAGCCGTATAACCAGTACGCGCAATTATTCGTAATTGTTACGGCTTTATTACAAACTAGACCATTATCTGATTACTTCGTCGGTGCGGACTAAGTAATCAATAGCCAGGGTAATCCCCATTTGAACCTGCTTTGCAGGTTCTCTAAGAAGTTTTGATAATTTCAGAACAGCTTAGAGAATCTGTATTTAAAGAGTTTTATACAGCTGACAGACTGTTATCTCTGTCATTGCATAGCCGTTGATTGCAAGCCTGTTTCAGGTACGGTACCGCTGCTTTTTTCTGAAGCAGATTTCTTTTAACCCATCGGGGTACACTTCCCCGAATGGGCATGGTGTATCCTTTATTTTGGAGTATTACCATGAATCTAAATCTATCTTTGCACCGTTCAGGTGTCATCCTCCCCCCAAATTTACTACCGGAAAGAATACGTATTGGTGATATTCTCACCAACCGCCATAATCATCGAAAGGTTGTCGTGGCATGCATACAAGAACATCATTTGTTACTTGTTGATGCGGATGGTCGTATTTCGAAAATACGAACCAGGAAGGCAGTAAATCGTTATTGCAGGCACGTCAATGATGTTCATTGCCATAAAAACGCTTCCAGAGCGTTGAAGATGGCTGTTCGCGCATTGGATAACGATAAACGTATTTTTACAAGATTGGGGCTTCGCATGTCCCAAATAGTATATTTGGATAATATCCACAGTGCGATCAAACACTGATTAGTTTTTCCCAACCACGGGATACCTGCCCGTGGCCGGTATCCCTTTTCTTTTGGAGTGATACCATGTCTATCAATCTTTCAGGTACCTTAACGGTGCAAATCATACAGGGTCGTCGAGGCCCTTTCAAAACGGCCAAATTGGCCACCTCTATCGGCACTTTCGATGTCAAAAATCCGGTTTTAAAACAGTTCGAGCCTGGTGAATACCAGGGAAACTTCATTATTGAACAGCTCAAAGTTAAGGCTTATGAGTGGGGTGGTGGTGCCACCTCTTACTTAGATGCAGCTCTTGACTGGCAACATCTGGCGGAATTTGCACAGGAATTTTCCTCCGAGTCAGATTATCCGCAAGAAAATCCACCCGATCAGTTCGATCCGATTCCTGAAAACGGCATCCGTTTGCCTGAATACGCGGAAACTGCGGATCAGGTCGGCGAAATGATCGCCCAAAACTGGGAGCATATCAGTTTGGGTGAGTATATTCTTTCAGACCGTGACGAGCTGAACATAGCCCGTTCAATGATGAAGGAGGCAGGATATTCCTACCGACCCCAGTCGCAGACTTGGTGTCTGCAATAGGAGGTCGAAATGCTTTATCTGACTTCCCGAAATGATTTGATGGCCGATGCTTTTTTCATTTGGAACCGACAGTTGATGTTTGCTTCCCTGCACGGCCGCGATGCAGACATGTTGTCCTTCCAAGCACAACTGCAAGTCAGTAATGAACGGCTTGGTTTTAGACAGCCGGGGGAAGTTTTAACCTGTCCCCGACTGACAACCGCCGAGTATTGCTTGAATCTGAGCAAGTACATGACGAAATATCAGACTCTTAATTATGGTTCGGTCACGCACATGTTTTTGCATTCAGATATTCTGATTCAGCCTAACTTCGAAAGTAAAACAGGTTGGGTTATGTTGGATGTTACAGCAGACTTGGATAAGGCAGCCTGGCAACTGGTGCAGCAACTCTCCGATATACCGTTATTGGAACATTGGCAGAATGCTGTTTTATCAGAACTTGAGGCTGATAAATCCATCATGCGGTTTGCTCCTCGTATAGATGAAGAGTATGCAGCAGTTGGAGTTCAAGCTGTACGAGTTGATATCCCAGAAGATTTTGATGTTCGGTTGACCGCTATGTTACAAAGCGGTCGCTTACATACTTAATCTGAAGCCCCTAGCGGGCTTTTTCAGACGGCCTTTCAAAGGCTCTCTAAAAAAGTCTGTTACACAAGAGTTTTACACAGATGACGGACTGTATATTCCGTTGATGGATACTGCTGCTGAGATTGTCCTCCCATATTCGTATGGTTGCAGCATTTTTTTAACAAGCGGTATTGCCGTATTTATTTTAACCCTGACGGGAACGTTTTCCCGTTTGGGGAAACTGTTTCCTGTCCTAACTGAAAGGAAACATAATGCCTGTACTGAACGAATTGATAGAGGCTTCAAAGGATAAAAAATTTGAAGCACTACAGGTTTTCAATCCAGAAGGAAAAGACCTAGTTTTTAAAGGCGTAGAGCTTATCCGATTGGAAAATCGTAACGACCTACCCTTAGAAGGTTTACCTCTTGATGGAAGTATCTGTGTCTATATGACAGAACGTGAAAACTTTGTCATTGTTGACGACCGGAAGCTGGAACAAGCACCTATGGTTTTAAACCGTTTTGATCTACAGTTCGGATTCATAGGTTATGACCGGGTTGCCAAGGAGGTGTACAGTCTTCTCGGCATCGATGCTTATCAGTACGTCTGAGGCATTTTTTTAACCCTAAAGGATGATCACTTAGCCGTGACATCCTTTTTTCAAACACTATCCCAATTGAACTAATCATGCGGGATTTCCAAACAGTTCCACTTTTGGAATATCTATCTAACCCTTTGGGGATACTGTTCCCAAGGGGGACTGGTATCCCTTGTTTATGAAGGAAATAACATGGGAACCTCTAATTTTTTATACAACCACAAACTTGATGTTATCAGTGGTACCTCATTCAGCACTTTTGATCTTGAAGCCTACAACAAGGAAATGGATAAGGAAGATCGTCTCAAAGCAGATGATTACGAAGCCATCGGCAACATACTTCTTTGGAATTGTGAAAATGCCGTCGATGACATACGGTATCGAGCTGACGAACCTTATCAGGAGCGTGATCAATGGAGAAAACACCGTATCGACGGATTTCGAATCTTATCCACAACCGACGCAAGTGAAGACAAAGGCGAATATATGACCCGCAACTTCGGCGGTACCAGGATTGCTACCCTGACGGCAGAAACGCTATTTTGGGGTATCAATATCTGCATGGAGTTGGATGTCATCCTTCGATGCGGCTACTACGACGGCAACAATATCGACCAGGAATTCCGTATTTATACCGAATACAGCAATTACAGCATTTTGGAAGGATGTGAGATGTCTTCGTTTGATGAAGCTATCGACTATGTGATTACGGAACTGGAAGATGCTGATATAGCCACATATAAACAGCTCTGCTCTCATCGAAAAGGTATAAACCGACGTTTGTGTGCCTTAGAACATGTTCTGTGGAAGCGTTACGAAGAGTTAATCTCTCCATGGTGTGAGCAGTATCAGGTGTTTGCCCGTTTCAGTAATGGCGAAACATGGTACAGCAGAAAAGCGGCATGAAGGAGGATATATCATGTATCAGATGTACGATATTGCCCCGAATGTAGATGTATCTCTTCACTGGCACAAAAACAGTACAGTTACTGCGCGTTTGTTTTCTGATGGCAAGATAGTGGAAAAACGCCTGATTGTCAGATGGGAGGAAGCCGAAGATGTTTTTGCATCTGTCGTCACGATGGCTTCTGATTACGCCAACCGTATTGTTACACCGGAAACCTTGGATTTGTATCATCAAGTTTTGGCTTGGTATCAAGAAGAATGTTTCTGGTAATACCTGACGCGTTGCGTCCTGCTATACCTGCCATTTGGCAGGTATTTTTAGAAGCCCTTACTTGAAGGCCGTCTAAAAATACCTGTCTTTACAGGCTGACAGACCTTATCTGTCTTGTGTCCTGCCGTTAAACATGACACGCATCCTTCGGGATGTACGGCATTTTCTTTTATCAACCCCGTGGGGATACATCTCCAATAGGGGATATTCCCCTATTTTTGGAGATTGTCATGATAGTTTGCAACAACATTTACGAACAAACTGCCTATTCTCGCACATGTGATTTTCGTGCAGAATTTCTTTTTGAAGATGAGGAAACTCGTCGAGAAACTCGTGTTCTTTTACCCGAAGCTCGTTTTGGACGCTATGCTCATCTTTCAGGTAAATGGTTCTTAGAAGATGCCAGTGTGTCAACCAAGTTGACCATGGAACTCAGACTGCCCATTGCCTGGAAAGACCTCGGTTATGACGAATTTAGGCAAGCTGTAAGTCAAATGGCAACTGACTGGCTGGAACAACGTATTTGTGAATTGGAAAATGATTTTACAAAAGTCATTTACGATCCTGATACAGTGTTTCAACAGCAAGATGTCCGCCAAATACTGCTTGGATCGTGCAAATACGGTGACGCTTGGATTTTGCAAAATATAGTCCGTTCGTTCTATAAACGCGAACCTGTTGAGCTGTGCATGGTAATAAAACTGGATCGGAAGCATTTTCAGATTTTCCAAGCCATACTTGCACATTGTCGCAAACACCGTGTAAGTGGAAATCTTCACGAGATAGTAGCTGAAATGAACCAAGTCGAAGCAGAAAAGGCATCAGCTTATAAAGCTGCCAAATTATCTGATGATGATGTGCCTTTTTGAGTTTGAAAATTATGAATCTGATATCTTATACATCTTCGATGTACGATGTACCTTTTATTTTACCTGCCATTCGGCAGGTATTTTCAGGCGACTTTAATAAGGCCGTCTGAAAATACCTGTCTTTACAGGCTGACAGACCTTATCTGTCTTGTGTCTTGCCGTTAAACATGACACACATCCTTCGGGATGTACGGCATTTTCTTTTATCAACCCCGTGGGGAACACAATCCCTACGGACTGTGTTCTCCGTTTTCTTTTTAAGGAGCAACATAATGCAAAACTTTATTGTATGGATGAATCCCGATAGGGAAGAATCGGCAGCTGCGGCAGCTAAATTAAACGGTGCTGTTTTGACTGCCCACACGGATGGTGCCATGGCCGCTATTAGACGTGAACTGAAAATATTGGGATTAGGGGCTGATTTGGCCATCTTTGCCCAAACCTGTGAAGAGTTTGCCAAACAGGCTAATGCCGACATGGTTTGTATCAGCAGTAGCAATGGTGATGCTGTTGCAGCCGTCACTTACCTTGAGGACGGATACGCCGGTGAAGGCGTATCCGCTGTTGCCGACATGCGCTATCTGATGTCTGCCTATCGGCAGTATTTTAACCGTCCTGACAAAATGGTTATTTTTCAGGTGGCATTGCAGTATTTATCAGATGAAGACATCGCCTGGATTTTCCGCCGCCACAGCAATGCCATCATCGAGTGGCAGTCGAATGAAGGGCTAGGAGGGGTCGTTTGCGGGAGAGGGCGAAATCCTACGCTAAGGCTTTGGCCAACGATATTCTCCGGTAAGATTGATGTGTTCCCAGGGGATAGGAGAAGTCGCTTGATATCTAGTATGACGTCTGTCGCACCTGCTTGATCGCGGCCGCGATAGCTAGATCGCGTTGCTCCTCTTCTCCATCCGCGTTCCAAGCTGCGGAAAGGCACCCATAAGCGTACGCCTGGTCGAGCAGGCGACGCGGATCGACGTCCAGCGCACGAGAGAATGCGTCCGCCATCTGTGCAATGCGTCTAGGATCGAGACAAAGGTCGTCTCTGTCAGCCGGATCGTAGAACATATTGGCGGCGCCAAAGCCCACTTCACCGACCAGACCGACGGGATCTATCACCAGCCAGCCGCGACTGGAGAACATGATGTTTTCATGATGCAGATCGCCATGTAGCCCACGCAGTTCCGAGGCATTGCTCATCATTTGATCGGCTATAATCGCCGCGTGGACGTAGTCAGTTTGACAACCTGCGTTTTGATCATCGCGCGCCCGCTGAAACAAAGCTGCAAAGCGATCCCGGATCGGGAGAAGGGCAGAAGGCAGGGGTTCCTCAGATGCGGCATACAGCTTCGCCATTAGTTCCGCTGCAATTTCGGTCGCCTGGTAGTCGCCGTGCTCGGCAACGATGTGAGAGAGCATTCGCTCCCCGGCATATTCGAGCAACATCAGATTGTTCTCACGACCGAGCAACCGGACTGCTCCCCTCCCATTGCGCCATACCAGATAGTCGGCCCCGCGCAGTTCATCAGCAATGTCTTCTATAGGTTTCAATCCCTTGACGATTGCAGGAGTCCCGTCTGGCAATGAAACTTTCCAAACGAGGCTGGAAAAGGTGTCCGCAATGAGAACAGGTTGCGAAACGTGCCAATGAGCAGGAAAAACAGGCGGCATGAACATCAACCCCAAGTCAGAGGGTCCAATCGCAGATAGAAGGCAAGGCGTTCGCGGTCGGGGGCTTCGATCCCCAATACATTGAATAGGACAGCGAAGGCGCGCTCTGCTTCATCTGGCGCTGCCCAGTTCTCTTCGGCGTTAGCAATCATGAGTGCCAAATCGGCATAGCGATCTGCTGTTCCGAGCCGCCCAAGGTCGATCAGACCCGTGCATTGAAGAGTTTTAGGGTCCACCATGAAGTTCGGCATGCAGGGATCACCATGGCAAACAACCATATCGGTGCGCTCTTGGTCGAGCCGCACCGGTAGCTCTCGTTCGACACGAGCCAAAAGATCGAGCTGCGGCGTACTCTTGTCCTCGTCCGGTAAGAAGTCGGGATTGACGGCATTGCGGGACACCACATCAACGGCGCGTCCGAACATTCGCGACAGCCTGCGCTCAAACGGACATTGATCAACCGATAGGCTGTGAACAGCGCCAAGTTGCTGCCCCATTGACGGCCACGCTTTGAGCAAATCCGCTCCAGACAGATCAGCCGCCGGTACTCCCGGAATTGCCGTTATCACCAAGCATGCACCCTCCTGTTCCTCCTGCCAGTTGATCACCTCGGGGCAAGCCACACCTCGACCTTTGAGCCAAATGAGGCGGTCACGCTCTCCAGCGAGCTCACCGCGGCGGGAAGCAGGTGCGATTTTCGCGAAGGCATGCCCGTCACCACGTCGAAAAACAAAATCACCAGATTCTCCGCCTCTGACAGGCAACCAGTCAGAATGCGATTCACCAAAAAAAATATTAGTTCGATTCAATGGAGGTTCCTTCAGTTTTCTGATGAAGCGCGGAGGTGGCTCAACCCTGATGAATCCCCTAATGATTTTGGTAAAAATCATTAAGTTAAGGTGGATACACATCTTGTCATATGATCAAATGGTTTCGCGAAAAATCAATAATCAGACAACAAGATGTGCGAACTCGATATTTTACACGACTCTCTTTACCAATTCTGCCCCGAATTACACTTAAAACGACTCAACAGCTTAACGTTGGCTTGCCACGCATTACTTGACTGTAAAACTCTCACTCTTACCGAACTTGGCCGTAACCTGCCAACCAAAGCGAGAACAAAACATAACATCAAACGAATCGACCGATTGTTAGGTAATCGTCACCTCCACAAAGAGCGACTCGCTGTATACCGTTGGCATGCTAGCTTTATCTGTTCGGGCAATACGATGCCCATTGTACTTGTTGACTGGTCTGATATTCGTGAGCAAAAACGACTTATGGTATTGCGAGCTTCAGTCGCACTACACGGTCGTTCTGTTACTCTTTATGAGAAAGCGTTCCCGCTTTCAGAGCAATGTTCAAAGAAAGCTCATGACCAATTTCTAGCCGACCTTGCGAGCATTCTACCGAGTAACACCACACCGCTCATTGTCAGTGATGCTGGCTTTAAAGTGCCATGGTATAAATCCGTTGAGAAGCTGGGTTGGTACTGGTTAAGTCGAGTAAGAGGAAAAGTACAATATGCAGACCTAGGAGCGGAAAACTGGAAACCTATCAGCAACTTACATGATATGTCATCTAGTCACTCAAAGACTTTAGGCTATAAGAGGCTGACTAAAAGCAATCCAATCTCATGCCAAATTCTATTGTATAAATCTCGCTCTAAAGGCCGAAAAAATCAGCGCTCGACACGGACTCATTGTCACCACCCGTCACCTAAAATCTACTCAGCGTCGGCAAAGGAGCCATGGGTTCTAGCAACTAACTTACCTGTTGAAATTCGAACACCCAAACAACTTGTTAATATCTATTCGAAGCGAATGCAGATTGAAGAAACCTTCCGAGACTTGAAAAGTCCTGCCTACGGACTAGGCCTACGCCATAGCCGAACGAGCAGCTCAGAGCGTTTTGATATCATGCTGCTAATCGCCCTGATGCTTCAACTAACATGTTGGCTTGCGGGCGTTCATGCTCAGAAACAAGGTTGGGACAAGCACTTCCAGGCTAACACAGTCAGAAATCGAAACGTACTCTCAACAGTTCGCTTAGGCATGGAAGTTTTGCGGCATTCTGGCTACACAATAACAAGGGAAGACTTACTCGTGGCTGCAACCCTACTAGCTCAAAATTTATTCACACATGGTTACGCTTTGGGGAAATTATGAGGGGATCTCTCAGTGCATTGCCTCCAATTCCCATAATTTATTACGCCGATAATAACTTGGTGTAACCTTAAAAATGTACTTAAATCGACGTGTAAAAGATTGTTGGGAATCAAATTGATATTTTAATGCGATCTCAAGGATAGTTTTTTTCGTCAACCTCAACTCAACAGCCGCTTTCGTCAAACGACGAGCACGAATATAGCTAGCCAGTGTGACCCCTGTTACTTTTTTGAACAGCCGCTGAAAATACCACTTGGTATAACCCGCTTTATTCGCCACATCATCAAGCAGTAAAGACTGATCTAAATTATGTTCAATCCATAATAGAACATCTTTGATAACCGTTGTATGAAACTGCTTATCATCATATCTTAATTGGATGTTATTAGCTTTATTTTGATAGCGAGAATGCTGTTCAATATACATAAAATAACCTAAATGTTCTTAAGATTGTCACGACCACATCATCATGATACCATAAACATACTGACGGTATGTTATTTTAAATCTATCATGGAAAATAAAAATCATCAACAAGAAAATTTTAAGAGTACCTATCAATCACTGGTTAACTCAGCACGAATATTGTTTGTTGAAAAAGGCTATCAAGCTGTTTCAATAGATGAGATCTCGGGAAAAGCGTTGGTGACCAATTTATTGTTAACTGGACCTGCTTCTGGATTTTCTTCTTTTTCAAGCTTTTCTTCTTCAGCCTTTAATTTTTTATAATCTTCAGTAATTTTGTCATCCAAAGTTGATTTACCGTATGCAAATTCGGTATTTTTCTCTTTGCCTGTTTGTTCGCTGATATCTGTTTCAGTATTTCCTTTTGAATATACTTTGGCAATAACAGAAGCGTAGCTTGTCCATGTAGGTTGGGTTGCGTTGCCATCAGAGGTCTTGTTAAATAACACAACGCCGTCCATTTTGACTTCATCATTGCTGTTAAAGTCAATAGAACTGATCAGGCCATTTTGGTTACGGTCTTGATTGTCTGTTTGGAACATTTTGCCTGTGGCATCTTTGCGGATTTGTACGTTAGGATTGGATTGCTGCGCACCTTTGGAGGATATGAAATGTGTGTGCAAAGGCTGGCTAACGTTGGCCGGATCGATTGGAGCTTCATCGGTCAGTTCGGCAAGCTTGTCGGCGCTGTTGGTAAGCGTAGTAGACGGCGCTTTCGGAGTGTTGGCATTGCTGTTGTTGGCAGGATTGCCATTGTTGCTAGCAGAGTTGCCGGTATTATTGGTAGGAGTCGCGCCGGTGCTTAAAGCAGATGAACCGCCGCCTCCGCCACCACCGCATGCGGACAAGATGGCTGCGCTGATGGCTGTAAAAACGATGGTTTTAAGTTTGGTTTGGATGTTTGACATGAGATTCCCTGTATCGTTATTCGCTTGATGAAAAGGTCGGAGAGATCGTTTATCTGATTTTTAAACCTTTAATGCCCGATAATAACCATAAATCATAAAAAAATAAACAGTTTGTTTGCATTTCTGTACAAAAATTAATCAAAGGGCAGGTGGTTGGGTAGATGTTTTTTTAGTTAATTGTTTTATATGAATTTATTTTAAATATTTTAGTGAGTTCGATAGCTGGTCTGTTTCTTTTTAACAAACTTTTCAGACGGCCTTTTGAAGATAAAAAAGCAGTCGGACTTTATGGATGCTTTTCTCTCAACGGATAAGCGTATTTCCGTTAAAATACGCCTTCTTTTCCGATTCGAAACATTGCCATGCGCCTGACCCACATCAAACTCTCCGGCTTCAAATCTTTTACCGACCCGACCACGATTCATG
>ERZ773018.494-NODE-494-length-23246-cov-4.478979_pt1 | contig 23246 bp, 12 predicted proteins | sample MGYA00580840_ERZ773018 | MGnify/ENA primary metagenome ERZ773018 (study PRJEB29015, sample SAMEA2738125) | human oral metagenome | biome: human oral; feature: human-associated habitat; material: saliva | place: China | collected 2256 ... | reverse complement strand
TTTGGACGTTGCTGGTGTTTCTGCACCATTGCATTAACTTGTCCACAAGCCAATGCAGCTATGGGCAGAAGTGTCTTTGTTAGGTTTGGTTTCATATAATGATATGTTATACTTTAGGTTCTTGATGCTTGTCTTCCCCGATTTCATCGTGTAGTAATGTCTACGGGTCTGCAAACTTACATAAAAAAAATGAAAACGCAAATCAGAATGTGCCTCTTGTTGGCTTTTCAAAAGACTTATTGCTACCTTTTATTACTTTTATTAAAATCAAGGATAACTTATGTTAAGTTATATTAAATATAAAGGAGGTAAAACTCAATATATTAAATAATAATAATACTTTTGCAGAAAATTAAATATATTACAAATTAATTTAAAGCAACTATTCGCAGCAAACATTCAATCAAACAACAACAATCTGCAGTTTCATACCGAAACTTGTGGAATAATTTATTGAATTTAAACAACTTATAAATATTAAAACTGAGAAAAAGAAATGAAAAGATTAATCTTAATGTTGGCTCTGTCAATCATTACATTGCAGGCAACATGGGCAAAGCTAAATGTAACTAAAGAAGCTGACGGGACGGTGGTCTTCACACTCGAAGCATCTGGCGACATTAACAATGAGTTCACACCAGTATCAGGAGGATATGCCCAGTACACGCCATCAGATCTAATAAAAGATTATCTGACTACCACGAAGCTGAAAGTTGTAACCAAACCTGGAGTAACTATGAGCAGTGAGGACTTAAAGCGTATCTGTGGTATGGCAGAGGAGGAAAACAACTTCCCCAACTTAAACACACTCGACCTTGAGTTCGCAAATTTCACGAATGATAACGATTTGGTCAATCTGAAGTATATGGACAAGCTGGAGACTATTACTTTCCCTCGTACAACTAAAGAGATACCACGAGCTTGCCTTAGAGATGGTTCATGCAAAATAGAAAATGTAATCATTCCTGACAATGCAGAACGCAGCGTTGATGTAGGCGTTCAGGCGTTTCCACAATCCCTAAAGACTATTAAACTTGGTGAAGTTAACCCTAATGGCAGCAGCAAAATAGAGCAACAAGCATTTGCAGGTACAGATCTCACATCTGTTGACTTCGGCTATGGTTGGAAAGAAATTGGTACCCAGGCGTTCTTTGGTTGCTCAGCCTTAAAGGATATTGTGTTACCAGAAGGAGTTGAATTTATCCGTAATGGTGCATTCTCTGGCGCAGCTATTGAAGCCATCCACCTGCCTAACACGCTGAAAGTAATTGAGGCAAATGCTTTCGTATGCGAGAATCTGAAAACAATTACAATTCCTGCAAGTGTCGAGAAAATTGAGACATTCGCTTTCCAAAGCAACAAAGCACTTACAGATGTATATGTATTAGGAACAAACACAAAAGCTGAAAACCAAGCTTTTGGTCCCTATACTGTAAGTAATTTCAAATATGACAATCCTGGCAATATCACTCCTGTAAAACGAGAGTTCTATACAAATCAAGAGACTGGTAAGCTTTTCACAATGCTACATTATCCTGAAGCTGCATACGAGAACTATGTAAATGAGAATTCACGTTCAATAGGAGGTTCAACAAAAAATGTTGCTGCAGAGAATGGTGGCTGCTGGCCTACATTTGAAGATGGCAAGTTTTCCTTAACATCTGGTGATTATGCAGGCTGGAGGAATTTCGCACTTACAGGCAAAATAAAAGATGAAACATGGGATGACGACAAACGTGTAGACGGCAAGTGGTACACAATGTGTCTGCCATTTGACATGACAGCCCAGCAGCTCAAGAGTGCATACGGTTCAAAAGTTGAAGTGGTAGAGTTCTCTGATGTAGACGTTGTCACAAAGCCTAATAATGACAAGATTGTCACACTGAAATTTAAGCAGCCTGTAACAGAGACAAAGGCTCACCATCCTTACATGATTCACCCTTCCCTGCACAAGGGAACGCAGACGGGTGTGAAAACAACCATCGTGGGTATCAAGAAACAAGAAGAGAAACAGGAAAGCTTGAATGCTCAAAAGGTTGTAAAGACTGCTGATGGCGTCACCTATACTTTCATTGGTAATTATGACAAGAACAAGCACCTGCAGCAGTATTCTTATTATTACTATTCAGGTGACGATGAGACCAGATATAAGAACGGTTTTTACAAGTGGATAGCATCTAACAGCGGAACATGGACTCCTTACACGGCTTGCGTCTTGATGAATAAGGACAATGGTGCGAATGCGAAGCCATCAATCAGCTATTATTTAGAAAGCATTGACGGGCAAACAACTGCTATTGACACGCTTCCTGTTATGCCAGCAGCACACGACATGCAGCAGGGAAAGGTATATACCATTACGGGACAGCTCGTACAGCAGGGCACAATTAACATGAAAGCATTGCCACAGGGAGTTTACATCGTTAATGGAAAGAAGTACATCGTTCGTTAAACAAAGAAAAGTCATGATGAAAACAATATATATAAAGCCAATGACGGATATTCATGCCGTTATTACTGAGAAGTTTATATGTAACAGCAGAACAACAGACTCAGCAAGTATTGGAAGTACAGGCAGTCCAAATGAAAAGAGTCAAGACAATATTGATACAGGTGGTCCTGGTGAAGCAGGAAGCAAGGCGAATCCTTTCACCGAGCAAAACACAACTAATATCTGGGAAGATTAAAACCATCTTTACTGTTGATTAACTTATCAAATGGGATTGTATCTGCTTCATGCTGATACTATCCCATTTTTTATTATATATTTCCAACAGAAACAGCTACAACCTGACACTCACTACGAATTATTTTCATAAAATAATTCGAAAGGAGGCGGTCAAGGAGGCAAGAGGAGTAAGTCCTATGAGGGTAACAACACAACGGAAAGAGCACAAAAAAGCCTGAATTAATCGAAGAAAGAGAAACTTTCTACAATTAATTCAGGCTAAAAATCATCCTGAAATCTTTATTCCTAAAATCTATTGAGAAAATTATAATATAAGTTTATTGCCCCACCCCTAAAACAGCATAGGGTTTAGAGATTAGGCACAGCTTACTTAATTCTGTCTAATAGTTTCTTTGGAAGTTTTGGCATAGCACCATTCTGCGTGCAGACATACGCACTAACTTCCACTGCTAACTTATGAGCATCGGTGATTGGCATGCCTGCAAGGATGGCTGAAGTGAAAGCACCCGTAAAGGAATCACCTGCCCCCACGGTATCAGCAACCTCAACCGCTGGCGTTTCTTGGAACGACTTGAGGTTTGGCGCAAAGACATACGAACCGTTGACACCACAAGTCAGCACGAGCATATCAAGGTGATACTTTCCTAAAAGCAGCCAACACTTATTCTCTATATCAAGACCTGGATAACCGAAAAGACGACCAATCAACACAAGTTCCTCATCATTAATCTTGAGGATATTGGCATGCTGGAGCGAATTAGTGATAATTTCCTTTGTATAGAAGTTTTGACGAAGATTGATATCGAATATCTTGAGACAATCCTTTGGCGTTGCTTCGAGGAATTTCTGTATTGTCTGGCGGCTTACACTACTACGCTGTGCAAGTGAGCCAAAGCATACGGCACGGCAATTCTTAGCCGTAGCTTCAAGTTCAGGGGTGAAGGGAATATTATCCCAAGCTACACCTTCCTTAATATCGTATGTAGGAATACCCTCACTATCGAGTTCAACCTGAACCGTTCCTGTTGGATAATCCACCTTCGGCATTAGGTGTTTTACACCTTTTTTATCGAATTCATCGAGCGTTTCCTGTCCTAACGTGTCATCTCCAACAGCACTGATAGCAATAGAATCATGACCAAACTGATTTGCATGATAAGCAAAATTTGCAGGTGCACCACCAAGCTTTCGTCCTTCTGGAAGACAATCCCACAATGCCTCTCCGAGGCCAACGATTAACTGTTTCATATATTTTTCTGTTTTCAGTTATTATTTTTAGAAGGGCTTATTAGCCTAATTAGATTCATTAAACAAATAAGCCTATAACACTACTTCATCTTTGGAATGTAAGAAAAGAGGTAGAGCACGCCCACTGCCATTACGACAACAGCACCCACTTGACCGAATCCATCGCTGGCAAAACCCATCAAGAGTGGGAAGATAGTACCACCGAAAAGTCCCATAATCATCAGTCCGCTCACCTCGTTCTGCTTATCTGGAACGCTCTGTAAAGCACGTGCGAAGACCATTGAGAAGATATTACTATTACCATAACCCACAAGTGCTATCGCAACGAAAAGTACTATCTTTGAAGTTCCTACAGCCAATCCACACATAGAAAGTGCCATCATCGTAACCGAAATAATAAAGAATAGCTTGTTATTCATTACACGAAGGAAGAAAGAGCCAGTCAGACATCCAATGGTACGAAAGATAAAGTAGAGAGATGTTGCAAAGGCTGCATCGTTCAATGACATACCTAAACGCTCCATCAGAATCTTTGGCACCGTTGTATTAGTTCCTACATCAATACCCACGTGGCACATAATACCCAAGAAACTGAGTAGAACAATTGGCTTACCCAACAGACTAAGACACTCTCCGAAAGAGCTTGCCTTACCCTCAATTGGTTCTTCTTCGATAGGTGTTGAGAAGAGCAGAAGTGTTGCAAGAGTACCAATAATCAAATAAATTGGGAAGAGAATACGCCATCCGAGACCAAAGGCAGGAATACTTGCCTGCGCTCCCCATATAGCAAAGTAAGGTGCCATAAATGAAGCGATAGCCTTAACAAACTGTCCAAAGGTAAGTGTTGAAGCCAAGTTTCCACCCTTCATAACCGTTGAAACGAGCGGATTCAACGATGTTTGCATCAATGCATTGCCTATTCCGAGCAATGAGAATGACACGAGCATTAAGCCGTATGTCTCACCAAAGATTGGCAAGAGAAGAGAGAATAAAGTGACGACAAGACTTATAAGTACCGTCTTCTTACGTCCAATCTTATTCATTAACATACCTGTTGGTACGGAGAAGATAAGGAACCAGAAGAAAACAAGGGATGGAAATACGTTCGCTGTGGAATCCGATAGCTGTAGATCGTTCTTTACGTAGTTGGAGGCAATACCCACCAAGTCAACGAAGCCCATTGCAAAGAAGCAAAGCATTACGGGCAGCAGAGCGAGTTTATTGGTTTTCGACATAATCTTTAAATTTTTAGTTTTATGTAAAGTGATTGTCTTTATTTCGATTACAAAATTAAGTTTTTACGCAAGAAACACGTTTCAAATTCCGTTCATTGACCGCAACAAATGTTTCTATAAGAGTTTATTTTGCGGTAAATGAACGAAATCTTTTATTTAACTCGTGATATTATTTATTTCTTCAAGTTATATACCTTTACCTTACAGCCTTTTGCCAAAATCTTATCATAAGGCTTGTTAGGGAACACGAGATTGGTCATTGACATCTTTCCGTCAGCATCAAAAGCTTCAATGCTACTGTTATCTACGAAAATCTGAAGTTTCTTAATTGCTCCATAGGTAGGTGCTGTGGTTTTAGCTTTGAAGTCATTATTGAAGTCTGTCAAACCACTTTCTGTTCGATCCATGCTGAAAGTATTAGTTTTTTCATCATAGACCATCGTTACCTTCTCGTCTTTATCATTGCTGAGTACGATAGAAGCATTGCTCTTTATATTTGTAACTTCAAGATAAGCAGCAGACTGAAGACTTCCTGTAGGTTTCTGCTCAAAGGCTGCAAAGACCTCAGGAGATGGCTTTACACTGACATAGTCTTCTCCCTCGTAAGTGAAGAGACTGAGTTCTCGTGGCAAACCATTGGCAGAACGATACTGTTGTGTAGGCACCTGATTAGCATACTGCCAGTTACTCATCCAAGGAAGAACAACGATTCTACCGTCTGGAGCATTGCTAAAAGAAACTGTTGCATAATGGTCTTTTCCGTAATCCATCCATTTTGTCACCTCTGGCTTTGATGCACAAGTAAATTTATGTCCATCGAAAGAACCGACAAAATACTGAGTTGCGCTACCTCCAAAGGGACCTCCGGGATTAATATTACAGATAAGCACCCATTTATCACCCATCTTCAAGAGGTCAGGACACTCCCAAACACCTCCATGATTACCATATCCTTCTCCAAAAGAACTCTCATACTTCCAGTTTTTTAAGTTCTTTGAACTATATATATTCATCTGCTGTCCTGCTGCAAGAACAAGAACCCAGTGCGAAGCCTCATCATTCCAAAGCACCTTTGGGTCACGGAAATCAGGAAGATTGCTTGTCAATATAGGATTTTCAGAATACTTCTTGAAAGTCATACCATTGTCAGTACTATATGCCATACTCTGAGTCTGTGATTGACCTGCAGAGGTGTAATAAGAGATGATGGCCCCTTCTCCAAATCCGGCAGTGTTTTTATAATCAACTACAGAAGAACCAGAAAATATTGTACCTAAGGCATCTGGCTCTATTACATCGCCCTGATATGTCCAGTTCACAAGATCAGTAGACGTGGAATGTCCCCATGTCATATTCTCCCATGTTGAGCCATAAGGGTTATATTGGAAGTAGAGATTCCACACGCCATCCTTATAAAACATACCATTAGGGTCGTTCATCCATCCGTATGTAGGGGTATGATGATATATAGGACGCCAGCATGTCTCACGATTGGCCGTATCTATCTTATCTGTATAATCAATCTTTGTCCAGCATACATAGTTCTTTATATCACTATGTCTTCTGTTGCGGCCATCCCCAAAGTCCACGTCAATGAGTGCATCCTTACCATTAATTACTGAAATGTCAACAGGCACATAATAGTCCACCTTGTTGACAGCAAGACGAACATTGAATTCCTTGACAATTTTGTTATTATAAATTATCTTTACATGTGCCCCTTCTTCGGCCTCTTCGACAGGCAACATAAGATAATTCTTCTGCCCAGAGATACGCTGCATAGCATGCCGCTCACTAAGAACTTGTACCTGACTCTGGGCTACCGACGAGACGCATCCCATGAGTATAAGCAAAGTTGTTATAAGTATTTGCTTCATAACTTTTGATATAGAATGTTTTGTTAGCGAGTTTTGAGATATTCGATACTATTCTTAGCCAACTTGAGGATTGACTCCTGGTTGACGTTGTTCTTTGGATGGGCACTTACATCTGCAGAGCCATCAGCATTACGCATAGAGAATTCGCAACCACCATTACCGATACAGATTGCTATACCCTTGAAGTCGCTGTTACCCTGACGGCATTCCCAGACATTGAGTTGTGAAACTGACCTTATTTGCGAATCCCATACGCCAAGAGGATATATGCCGTAAGTCTCTGTTATTGTAGTATAGGCAGAGAGTTTGTCATTTGCTATGCCAGTCAATACAGAAGGGATGTTGAAGTATAGACAGTTATGATCCTCTGTCCATCCAGGTCCCTTCATATCAATGAGTTTGATGCCGTTAGAAATACGTACTGGGATCCCCTTATAGATAGGGTGAGTAGTGAAGTCTATGAGACTTCCTTCGATGTTCAAACATGCACCCATACCCCAGTTATCATTATTGATACCACCACGTCCAATACCGATAGTATGGTCATTTCCTCGGAATAGGCTTTGCTCAAAGCGACCAAGGTTAGTGAGGTAAGCTGTTGCATGCTGCCAGAGCAGTATATTTCCACCATTTTTGTACCATTCTGAGATGTAAGGTGTTGCTGAATTCACAACCGCTGGAAGACTCCATACATCATCCTCTGTACCTTGCTCAAGGTCACGCAACCAAAATGCCACGCGATAAGGCTCCATGTCAGTATCCGACTTAATATTACCGAAATAAACGAACTGTGCGTTAGGATATGTTTTATGAAGCCACAGCCATGCAGACGCTTCGTCATCGTCACCATTAGCAATGAGTTCCTCTGGCGTAGCATATATGCTGAGGAATGCGATAGCCGTCTTACCGATCTTCAGGCTTGACGTTGTTGCCATTGAGGTTCCTTTATCGTTGATAGCACGCAGAGTAACGTTCCATGTGTCGCCATATACTACGTTAGGAATTGTATAGCTATAAACAGAACCTGAGAGGGTCTCATGAATAGTCCGTGTGCCATTGGTAGCTATTAAATCGATGGATGTGGCATCAGTAGTTTTATTCCATGTAATGGCAGCGTCATATCCACGTCCCTTCTCAACCTGTGACATAGAAAGACCTGTAATCTGTGTTGCACCCTCACGTGTATAATTCTTTACTACACCAGAAGAGACATTATCACCGTCGCTGACTTTGAAGACATAAACAAAAGGAACGTTGGTCTGAACACTCTTGTGCGTAAAACTGTTGCCTGTCACAGTCTCCGAAGAAAGCAATGTACTTCCTTCATAAACCATAACATACATTGACTGGCCTGGTGTTAGCTGTGGCCATGTCCATGTGTAGTCATCACCTGTAAGATTACCTGTTATCTCTTCAGCATTGATAGCCTGAAGAAGCATTGGAGCTCTTTCGATATCTTTGTCCTGACAAGCAGTAAAGATAAGCGCAACCAATACCATTAATATGATTGATATTTTTTTCATAATTTCTGTCTATTTTACTTTTTTTCTCTAACTTAGTATCCTCTGTTCTGAGAGTAAAGTCCTGGGATGTAATACAACTGTGGATAAGGTACAGGGAAGTACTCGTTCTTGCCTGGCGTGAAATGCGCACCCTTATAATACTGCGCATACTTCTGTCCATTGTATTCATCATTCTGCTCCTTCTTAAAGTAATTGTTGAGAGTTGTTGAGAGAAGACCCCAGCGGCGGAGATCAAAGAAACGTTCATGCTCCATACCCATCTCCAGACGACGCTCCCAGCGCAGACACAAACGTGCCTTCTCCTTATTCTGGAAGTATGTATCAGGATAGAGACTTATCTCACACTGATTAGCGGCATAAGAGATATGCTTATTGATGGAGTTGGCTGCACGTTGACGGATATCGTTGATAATCTGGCGTGCCTCAACAAAACGGTCCAATTCGATAAGAGCCTCAGCGCGGTCGAGCATTGACTGGGTATAGCGAATTACATAGTCATTCATTGCGAAAGACTGCCATGGGCTGTTGTATGTCTCTCCCTTTGAACGCTGCGGAACCTCTTTCATAGAGCAATAATAACCATAGGTGTTAGGCGTACGTGAGTTCGCAGTTGTCAGAGTGTAGGCTCCCTCGTACTTATAAGGGAATGAAGGCATACCCACTGTGTGGAACAATCTTGGATCCCATTTTTGAGATGATGGTGCTCCATTTACTGGGTGGGCATTTTCATCCGCATAGTCATTAAACTGTGGAAGTCCGTTGTGAGTTTTGAAAGCATTTACGAAGTTCTGTGATGGCTTATGGAAATCCCATCCGCATGACCATATACCCCATACACCATTAAGAACATTTGACCAGTTGCCACGTCCGTAAGTTGTGTGGTCATCCTCGTAATCAGAATGTTGTACTGCAAATATACTTTCCTTACTGTTGTGATACTCTGGAAGGAATATGTCACCATAGTCCTCAAGATAGCCATATTGTGAGCTCTTCACTACATCAGTGTATTCAACAACCTTCTTCATATCCTCCTTATTGACAAAGTTGGCACCTGTACTACCCTCGTAGCCGTCACCCCATCCTTTCTCAAGATAACATTTTGCAAGATAAGCAGCGGCAGCAATTTTATTGACACGTCCGCCCTGAGACTGCGTTACTGGAAGAACATCGTAAGCCTCCTTAAAGTCAGCAATGATTTTCTCCCATAGCTGTTCTGCAGTATACTCATCATTCTTAATTTGCTCCTGACTGTTATTACGATAAGCATCCTCGTCAATCCAAGGCACTTTATTGAACACCATCTTAAGTTTGAAATAGAAATGAGCACGAAGGAACTTTACCTCGGCAATACGCTGTTTTGTTGTCTCAGCACCGAGTTTCGCCTCACCATTATCCTGTAGTGCCACGAGAGCACGATTACAACGGCTGACAGCAATATAGAGATGATACCACAACTCGTCAAGATGTCCTAATGTAGGGGTAAGAGTTGTGAATACCTCCACCTGATGATAATCTGTATCTGTGGTTCCTGAACCACCCTTGAGAGCATCATCAGACGCCACATCACCGTATGCCCAGAGATTGAAAGGGTATCCATACCAGTCATCCCCCAGCATGGCATAGGCACTATTCACCATCTCGTCAGGGTTTTGGAATGCCTGCTGCTCATCGACAACAGCTGTTGGCTTGTACTCCAGATAATCGTTACAACTTGCCAAGGAACCTACCAGGCAAAGAGTCATACAAGCCTTTTTGATATTATTATATATGATTGTTTTCATTGTTATAATCTTTTATGATGAACATATCGTTTTATCTTTAGAATCCTACCTGCAGACCAAATGAAATAGATGTGGCCAATGGATAAGCCCAGCTTGGATTCTCTGGATCTGAACATGTCAGACTGGAACTCTTGAGTGTCAGAAGATTCTGACCTGAGATATATGCTCTGAGGCTGGACATCTTGAGCTTTGAGATAAACTTCTCAGGAACGTTATACCCAAGTTGCAGTGTGCGGAGCTTTAGGTAAGAACCGTTTTCAACATAATACGTAGAAACACGACCTTCGTCAGCAGTATTGTTAGTTGTCAGAGCTGGGATTGAAGAATCAGTATTATCGGATGTCCATGCATTAAGCATACGGTTTCCCTTGTTTGAACCTGCATCAGTTATACTCCAGAAATCTGTCTGGTATTTCTGATTGTTGTAGATATCCTGATCGGCTACACCTTGCCAAAACATACTGAGATCAAAGTTCTTGTAACTCACCGTAACATTCAGACCATAAGAGAATGCAGGTACGGGATTCATAATCCATGTCTGGTCATCCTGATTGATACGTCCATCCCCATTCAGGTCAGCATATTTCAGACCACCTACACGAGCGTTAGGCTGACCTGACGCATAAACCTCCGTATGGTTTTGGAAGAGTCCGTCAACAACATATCCTACAATACTACCATAAGGTTTTTTTGCCTCAACAATATTCTGCTTTGAGGTGTGTGCATAAGCACCTGTTGTTGTCTTTGGAAGAGATGTAACACGATTACGGAAGAGATCAATGTTACTATTAATATCGATGCCTAATCCATTAGAAAAGTTCTTACGGTAACCTAAGGTAAGTTCCATACCCCAGTCGCGAAGCGATGGTCCGTTCTGCCACTGGCTTCCACCCTCTCCCTTTGCTGCAAGGTATCCTGGGTTGATAAGCATATCTGTAATGTTCTTGATATAGAAATCGGCTGTTCCATAAAGACTGCTGCGGAACAGACTATAGTCAATACCTATATTATATTGTGTGGTTGTCTCCCACTTCAAGTTCTCATTAGCAGTCTGTATTGCACGATAGCCTGATGGGAAGGTGCCACTACCTGCAAGATTGAGGTCGTAGGCTGTTGATGTAGTACGCTCAAGACCATAGTCGGCAACATACAAGCCATAGTGTGCATTATTGTCAATGCCTTGATTGCCGGTCTTACCCCAAGAAAGACGAAACTTCAGGTCGTCAAGCCAGTCTTTTTTAAGTAGCTGTGAGATACGGAAACCCAGTGATGCTGCAGGGAAATTACCCCAACGGTTGTTCTTTCCAAAACGGCTTGAACCGTCATGACGTAGTGTGAAAGATGCAAGAAGCAAGTCGTTGTAGTTATAGTCAACCTTACCAAAGAATGAAGCCAGACGGTATCCAACCATTGCACCAGTGTTACGAGCTGTACCAGTTGCTGCATTTGGGTACATATATTCCACTGACTCCAGAGCATATCCCTCAGAAATAGCATGAAAATCAAGATAAGTTTGCTTATTGATTTCTGAACCAAGAAGTACATTGAAATGATGAGCATTCTTTATATCAAAGAGATAGTTCAGAGTGTTAGACCATGTGTAATTAGTATTGTTGGTCTGACCAAGGTCGGTTCTTGCTGTATTGTTATTCACGACATCTGACGCAAAGGTATGCGTCAGTGCATTAATGAATGATGTAGTATAGTCGACTCCGAAATTTGAGCGAAACAACAGCCCCTTGATAGGAGTAATGTCAACATACATATTTCCGAATACATGCCAATAGTCAAGATGATTATCCTTATTATGATACAGTTCGCGCATAGGATTCTGTCGGTCGCTCATACCACCAACAGGACCACCAAATGTAACACCGTTCTTTTCATAGACAGGTACTATTGGGCTTATCTTCAGAGCATTCTCCATAGGAGCACCATCAACCTGTTTGTTGTAGCTTATAGTGAAGTTCTCACCAACTTTGAAGATATTATTGAGTCTGTACGAGTTATTCATACGGGCTTGAATACTTGAGAAATTTGTGTACTTCAGGATACCATCATTTTTCTTATAGCCCAAAGAGAGCATCGATGTTAACTTATCTGTAGCAGAAGAGATAGATACGCTGTAATTACGGGAGAAACCTGTGCGAGAAATTTCTCTGACCCAATCTGTATCTGAGAACATCATGGTACGCTTAGTATTGATAAAACCGCCATAGAGACCATTTATAGTATAGTTTACATACTGATTTGTTGTAGGATTCCATACCCTGATTCCCACACCTTCTGCAGCATTGAGGTTCAGGCCATAGTTGCTTGCGTACGCTACAGGATCTATACCATCATTAAGTGCAGCTTGAGCCATTGCGGTAGCATAACCCTTAGTGTCAAGAAGTTTCATCTTTGACTGCTTTGTATAGAACTGAGCAGTAAGATTAGCTGTAAAGTCTACTTTTATTTTGTCAGCCTTCTTTCCCTGTTTTGTTGTAATGATAATAACGCCATTAGCAGCACGTGAACCATAGATACTTGCTGAAGCAGCATCCTTCAGAACCTGCATGCTCTCGATATCGTTAGAGTTAAGTGTATTGATACCGTTTGTCATTGGCACACCATCTACAATAAAAAGAGGATCCTGAGAAGAGTTGAATGATCCGATGCCACGGATACGAATTGTTGCAGTACTTGACGGCGAACCGGTGTCTGTGATAGTCATACCAGCCACACGTCCCTGAAGTGCCTTCATTGGATCAGCATCTGGAGATGTCTTGACAGCATCAGTCTTCACAACTGATACGGCACCAGTAAGGTCTGCCTTACGCTGAGTTGTATAACCTGTTACGATGACTTCGTTCAATTCATTAGCTTCTTGCTTCAGTTGGATATTCATCTTAGCTGCAGCCTTGGCTTCAATAGTAGAATAACCAATGTAAGAGATTGTGAGAGCTGCACCCTCATTTGTACTTAGACTAAAGTTACCGTCAATGTCAGTTACCGTTCCATTGGCTGTACCTTTCTCCATTATTGTGGCACCAACGACAGGAGAACCAGTCTCGTCAACAATTGTACCACTGACAGTGACCTTGTTCTGAGCATATATAAGCGAACAGAACATAAGCAATACTGCACTCGTAATAATTTTCCTTAGGCTTTCCATTTAGAAAATGATTGATGTTAGTAATTTTGGATTTATAAAATTTCTGCCGCAAATTTACTATCATCAAAAAGAAAGCCTCAAAAAAAATCGTTCCTTACCTACAACAAATGTTACCTAAACGAAATCCTTATAGCAAATGAACGATTTGTGAGAAAAAATCTCTCCATTCTAACAAAGAAGGGAATGGGGACTTTTTTGCTTTTTCTGTTCAATACTTAGTTTGCATATATAAAGACTTATACACTTAAATGATATGACCATTCAAAAAAATAGATGAGAATACAAGAGGAACAAGCTACAATTTATAACGAAGAAAAACAAATAAGTATTTTGTCTATCCATTAACAAGTTTTCCATCTTCTACAAATAACTTATCTCCATACAAAGCGATTCTTGTAAACTATTTTCAAGCAGCTTAAAACCAACACATGCTCTTTTAGCTTTGAAAAGACGCCCAATTGACTTGTAAAAGGTGCCCTTTTGAAGGCTAACTAACGCCCTTTTGAAAGCGAACTAAGCACCTTTTCTTAAACACCTTTATAACTAACTGATTTACTATTAGTTGCAAACTCATCTTTTACACGTACTTTCTCGCTTTATTTCAGGTGTTTTACATGAAATTATGTCATGATTTTTCAAGGTCTTATCTGTGATTTTTTGAAGCATTAACATGAGATGGTTTTCTATATCAGAGGGGGAATAAAATAGATAGCCAAGACAGTCTTGACCATGTTTTATATAATGAATAAAATAAAACAAATTCTGTTTTGACTCTAATAAACAATACGAGTTTTAACGGAAGAACCCTTTTCTACTTCTTAGGATTCTCCCCAAACTCGTCTTTATAGCATTTTGAGAAATAGCTTGGAGTAGAAAAACCTACTGAATAAGCTACTTCTGATACCGATTTCTCTGTTGTCCTAAGCAGATGACGAGCACGCATAAGGCGGGCTTTACGGAGCATTTCCACTGGAGAGTGCCCTGTCAATGCTTTTACTTTTCTATAGAGTTGTACACGAGAAAGTCCGATTTCATCGCCAATTCTCTCCACATTAAACTCACTATTCCCAAGATTCTCCTGAATAATCTTGCGCAACTGGGTAACAAAAGTTTTATCCGTCTCATTCGATAACTTTTCAAAAACATCGTTTTCATCGGTATTTGAGAACATCTGACTGAGCTTCTTCCTACTTTGTATAAGGTTATCAATACGTGAGAGGAGTAGTTCCAAAGAGAAAGGCTTAGCGATATAGGCATCCGCACCATGCTTATAACCCTCAGCACGTTGCTCATCTAAACTGCGTGCTGTAAGTAGGATGACAGGAATATGACTAATTGCTTTATCCTGTTTCAGCTGACTACAAAACTCCAATCCGTCCATCACAGGCATCATAATATCAGAGATAACAAGGTCGGGAACTATCCGCCTTGCCATTTCCAGTCCACTCTTACCATCAACAGCTTCGCTCACCTTGTAGGCTGAAGAGAGTGCTGTACGAAGATAGGCACGGATATCACTATTATCATCAATTATCAACACTTCCGGGCGAGCTGCCTCATCTGGCAACACAAGGTCGTCAATATGACGTGCCTGATTAGGTACTTCTTCCGTTGAACTAATCTCCACAGCTGGTGAGTATGGCTGCTGAGACTTTGAAGTACTCAGTTCACCAGCTTGATAGAGTGGCAAAACAATAGTAAACCTACTACCCTCTCCTTCTTTACTCTCAACCGTTGCTTCTCCGTGATGTAGGTCAGTGAAAGCCTTGACAAGTGCCAAACCGATGCCAGTTCCTTGAGCTGCATTCTTTGCTTGATAGAACCGATTGAAGATATAAGCTTGTTCGTCGGCTGCGATACCAATACCATTGTCACTTACCTCTATCTTTACCTTATCGCCTTCCACTGTGGCTGAAAAGGTAATCTTACCCCCATTAGGAGTGTATTTCATCGCATTGCTTAAGAGATTATAGCAGATACGCTCTAACTTGTCATGGTCAGCACGCATCGGTATAGTCTTTGGTGCTTCAAGCTGTAGATTGATATTCTTCTTCTGTGCAGAGACTGTAAATAGTCCTATCCACTGCTGCATACACTCTATCAAGTCGAAGTCGGACAAATGAAGTTTCATCTTTCCATTCTGTACCTTACGGAAGTCAAGTATCTCACTAACCAAACGCATCAACACAGCCACATTACGTTGAACAATCTGAAGCATATCTCGCTGTTGTGCATTCAGATTGCTGTCACGGATGATATAGTCAACAGGATCGGCAATCAATGTCAATGGTGTGCGTAGTTCATGGCTAATATTGGTAAAGAACTGTAGTTTGGCTGTAACCGTCTCCTCCTCAATTCGATGCCGTGTTACTATCGAACGATAGGCATAGACAAGAATACCAATAACCAGAATGACGATGATACTGAAAAGGAGGAAGTAAACTTTCTGATGATTATATTGTGCCAAATAGTTATCCACCTTACCATGAAGCGACTGAAGACGAGCTGTCTGCTTCATTATCTCTTCATTCTGGAGGAGTAAGGCATTGGCATTTTCGCTTGTCACGAGTGCTCCTTTCAAGTAGTTATCACGATGAAATGGCTTCTTTTCTAAGATATTCAATGCTAACTGCATAACAAGATCGCCACGCGTTGGATAAATATAAGAGGCCACCAAACGGCCGTCACGCACATCTTCCATACCCCCACCAGCAACGGGAAGAGCATCAATACCAACAAACCTTATAGCCTTTTCTCCACGTTTCATCGCCAGTTTTCGTGCGCCAGCAGCTATACGGTCGTTCTGTCCAAAGACATAATCAACCTTCTGTCCTTGTGCAAGGATGCTGTCCATGACTGCAGCCCCACGTTCTTCCTGCCAATCAGTATAATAACGTTCTACGATTTTTATATCAGGATAAGCCTTCAAAGCCTCCGTAAAACCACGGTCACGCTCAATAGCAGGTGAAGAACCTTTCAATCCACCTATCTCTACAACACTTCCTTTTCCACCAAGTTGTTGCGCAATAAACAATCCCATCTCATGCCCAGCCTCGTAGTTATCGGCTCCGATAAAGGCTGTGTACTTCTTTGAATCAGTCTTACGATCGAAAAGAATAACAGGAATACCAGCATCGTATGCCTTGTCAATAACCGATGAAATGGTATGAATTTGATTAGGAGAAACTATGAGAAGGTTGACACCTTCTTTTATAAATTGGTCAATTTGCTGCTTCTGTAATCTGTCATTATCATTAGCTGAAGCAAATTTCAACGATACATTATCATGCTGATAAGTACTCATTACCAGCTCGTCGTTGAGTTTATCACGCCAGATATCTTCTGAACACTGTGACACTCCGATGACATATTTCTTTGTATTGTTATCTGAACAAGCTGAAAACAGCAAAGTAAGAAATAGAATGTATAACCATTGTTTCATCTGCATAAATATCAAAAAATTATGTACAATACAGGTTTATTGCAACAAAGTTACATTCTTTCTTCTGCATTTGCAAGTATCGGAGCAAGTAATTCTATGCTATAAAAAGCGACCAGACACAGCCTCAAAACTATTTCTGTGGGCTTAACACGCCTTACAAGTAAAGACTGTCACTATCTCTACTCAAACACGGATAAGCAACAACTAACAATCGTCTAAGGTTTTATCAAGCCTAATTCATTCACCTTTATGTTTCTGAAAGCAGCTCTATTGCCATCTGAATAGAACTTAACAGAAGTGTAAGGCTGAGTCGGGAAGACAAGATTGGTCATTGAGATACGCCCACCATTAACAAAGATTTCTATTGAACACTTATCAACAAAGATGTTCAAGTGATAGGTGTCGGAGTCGCAGAGGCTTAACGGTGCCCATGTTCCGAGTGCAAAGTCGTTCTTATAATTAATAGAGTTCAGCTTACGCATCGGACCTAAAGCCTTCTGTTCCTCACGCTCATCATAGTCAGTTTCAATCTTATGTGGTTCTGACTTCTCACCAAACTGAACCTTTCCACTCTCCGTACGATCCATAACCAATCGTCCTGCCTTTAAATCAAAGTAGATATCTACCTTCTCACCCTTATCATTATAAAGAACAATTCCTGTCTTAGCAGCCTTATTCGGTGTTACATCCATCTCTAATTCAAAAGCATTCTCTTTGCTGACTGACACATTCTCTGCGGCCCGTTCGTTAGCAATAAGCAGGTTAGGTAAGCGCTTATACTTCCTTCTTAGCAAGACTACCTCTGACACAACATTAGAAGACATATAAATTTGACCATCTTTACCTGTGAAGAGTTTCAACTCACGTGGAAGCGTGTTTGCACCACGATATTGGCGAATAGGAGTAACGTTAGCATACTGCCAGTTGCTCATCCACGCAATACCCAACACACGGTCTTTAACGCCTGAGAAGGTAACAGTGGCATAATGGTCCTTACCATAGTCGAGGAACTTAGCCACAGAAGGGTCGCTATCACAGATAAAGTTCGTTCCATCGAAGTCACCAACGAAATACTCCGTAGCACTACCACCAAAGAGACAGCCAGGATTGATATTCACAATCATCACCCATTTCTTCTTATTCGGGTTACCATCAACAGGAAGCTCAAAGAAATCGGGACATTCAAACTGGTTAGGTTGTGCACCATAACCTGCACCGAAAGCACTTACATAGGTCCATTCTTTCAAGTTTGGCGACGAATAAAAACGCATTTCTTTATCGGCAGAAACGATCATATACCACTTCTGTAATGGCTCATACCAGAAGACCTTAGGGTCTCGGAAGTCCTTTACACCGTCAAATGGCTTCAAAACTGGATTCTTCTCATACTTATGGAACGTATAACCGCCATCGGTACTATAAGCCATACATTGCGTCTGTGCATTCTCCTTGCTATCGGATGTATAAAGGGAGATAATCGCATTCTTACCATAACCAGCCGTACCCTTCTTATCTATTACCGTACTACCAGAGAAGATATGCCCCATAGGGTCGCGATAAATCGTCGGTTCTACCTCTTTCCAATAAATCAGATTATGACTTATAGCATGTCCCCAATGCATATTTCCCCACATAGAACCGTAGGGGTTGTACTGATAACAGAGGTGGTAGACCCCATCTTTATAAAACATACCAACAGGGTCGTTCATCCATCCATAAGAAGGAGTATGATGATAAGAAGGGCGATAGAAGTCGGTATTGGTCACATCCCAAACATCAGAGAGTTTCATCTGTCCTTTCTTCAAGGTCAAAGCGTCCTCCTTTAAGTTGAGAATCTTAACAACAGAAGTCTTACCCTTATTGAGTTTGAAAGGCACATAATAATCTGTCTTACCTTGTGCCAGTCTTACATCCATCCACGTGTCCGTCTTCTTGCCATTATCAAGCATCACCTGCGCCTCGTCTTTCCCTTCTTCAATCGGAAGGAGAAGATACTTTGGCGACTTTGCTATCTTCACAATCGTCGTATCTCTAACACGTGTGATGTTCATTGTCTGTGCCGTAGCCGATACGGAAAGAGCTGTCAAGGCTGCATAAAGGAAAAGATTTCTTTTGTTCATAGTTATTTTCAGTTATGGAGTTCCCATTAAAATGCCGCTCAATGGTTGCACCCGAGTTACTGCAACAAAGATACATCCTTTCTTTTGTATTTGCAAGCAATTTGTCCCTTTCTCGTCTATATATAACAATGTGTTTAATCCTCCGCACCATTCGTGCTAAGCCCCCGCACCATTCGTGCGGATCATCAACACGATATGTGCGGAGTATCAACACAACGACTTGAAGTGGCAAAAGCAGAACATTATAGTCATTATAATAAAGCATAATCAAACGCTAATAGCCATCTAAATATAGGGCATATTTACCAGGCAGAACTATTTCTCTCATAAGAATTATTCTTAGCTCCCTATTAAAATTCGTCTTATTAATCCTTATAAAAGTATACTTTATCTCAAAAAGAGAGCCTTAACACAAACAATTCGATAAAACATAACAACTTTATTAATCACACTCCCCATCCACTTCTTAACATATATTATTTTCAGATTAATATCTTATTAATTATTTAAACGAAAATAATAGCATCTAAGGTTAAATTAAGTAGATTGACAGGACCACAAAGATAAGAGATAAGACGCTATAAATAAGAAATATAGATAAAAATAATTTTTATTTAGATAAAATTTGTTTATCTGAATATCTTTTGTTAACTTTGCACCCGAATTTAGGGCAACAAACATATTATTACTAATGTAATTAAGTCACACATACAAAACACCTTAACTAACTACAACCACTACAAACATTGTAAAACAAACATTCAAGGACACCCAAAATAATTATATAAATATTAAAAAATGAAACAAAGCAAAGAAAAGAAGGCATATTTGGAGCCTCAAATTTTGACGTTTAACTTGATTGAAGAATGCTCAATCTTGGCTGGTAGCCCTCCTGTTAAAACAACTCCAACAGTAATTACTCCTGACGAAGATGAAGAGGATACGAATCTCGTACCAACGAACTAAGTCGGAGAAGTTTTCTATTTAAATGTAAAAACAAACAAATTACCAATTCATGAAGTTTAATAAAATTCGCAAGTGCTTCGCTGGACGCAAATCAACAGCAGCACTCACGTTTGCATGTCTTAGCGGACTAACAGCATTGGGACTGACTGCCTGCTCAGACAACGAGTTCGACTCTACACACAGCACCCAGAATGGTGCAGCCGTAAAATTCCAGGTAACTACTGCTGACAAGCAAGCTCAGCAGGCAGCAAAGGCTGACCCTAACTTTGCTATGACTCGTGCAGGATACGTAGAGCAACTAAAGACACAAGGATTGACTCCTGAAGACCTTGCAACACGCAAGATTGAAATCCCAGGTAACAGTGAGTATTGCCTTATAGAGAGTACTGTTGCTGGTATTGACGATGACTTTACAAATGCTGGTGTGGCAGCTACACGTGCTAACGTTACCACAACAGCTACACTTGGCAAGTTCTCAGCCATCGCATATCGTGGTAGCTCTGCCACTGGTATTAGCACCACTCCTTGGTTCCATAACGCTGAGGTAAATGCTGATGGTACACTCGCAACGACTCAACTTTGGTCATGGAATGAGCCATACGCACGTTTCTATGCTGTTTATCCACAGATAACAACATCTTACAGCAAGTTAACACTTTCTCCAGCATCTCACACTTCAACTCCATACGTGAATATTGAGGTTGAGCCAGGTGTAAAGAATCAGAAAGACTTGATGACTGCTTGTACTGGTACAACTCCTATTCACTATGCAACACAGGGTACTGCACCTGCAGTTCCTTTGCAGTTCCAGCACGCAATGACCGCTATCCGTTTCAAGATTGGCGACCGTTTGTCAGGTACTCATAAGATTACAAAGATTGAGATTGTTGGTGCAAAGAGCAAAGGTAAGTTCACTTTACCTTCATCAGTACAGGCTACTACTGGTGCATCTTTCAACAGTGCATGGTCTGAGGTTAGCACTCCTGCTACTTTCACTCTTGATGGTATCAATGTAACCACAGCAGGTCATGTCAACGAGACTATCATTGGTAAGGATGGTGATAAATTCACTTTCTACATGATTCCACAGAGTGCAGTAGGTATAACAGTAAAGGTTTACTTCGACAATCAAGCTTCTCCTGCTATCATAGCACCATTTGCTGGTACATGGAAGGCTGGTACAACAAAGACATACGCATTATCACAGTCTGCCAACAACCTCAAATACACTCTCGAAGCTACTCCTAATCCAAGCGAAGCTGCAAACACAGAAGGTGCAACTACAACATATCAGGTTACATCATACGTAGACGATGATAAGCAACATCGTCCTGTAAAATGGAAGGTCATTGGCTATGATGCTGACGGAGATGAAAATTTCTCTATGAGTGAGAAGCCAGATTGGCTGACTATTCCTGATGAAAGTAGAACAACAACAAACGATGTGGAACAATATACTGCTACTTTCAAAGCAAACCAACGTGATGTTTTGGCTGATTTCAACAATGCAATGAAGACTGCGGATCCTGTTACAAACTACAATCTTGCTAATGCGACAGGTGCGAATTCAATAGAGAATACTGCAAACTGTTACATTATCAGTGCGCCAGGTACTTATCGTATTCCATTGGTTTATGGTAATGCTATTAAGGGAGGTACTACAAACCCTTCTGCATATTCAAGCTCTAAATCAACTAAAATGGGTACAGAAGAATTTGTGCTGCAGAAATTCCTTGATCATAACGACGACGAGATTACCTCTCCATATATCAACATACAGAATGCTGAAAACCAAGCAATAAAAGCAGAGGTAATTTGGGAAGATTGTCAGAATATCGTTTCTACCCCTGCCGTTACAGGAAGTGGTGCAAACTCTTACCTCACCTTTGAAATCAAGAAAGAGAATCTGCAAAACGGAAATGCCGTAGTTGCAGTAACAAATGCAGCAGGTACAGTGATGTGGTCATGGCACTTATGGTTTACTCCAAAGAGTTCACTTAAGAAAATTCAATTTACAAGCGGCAGTGATAAATACAACTTTATGAATGATAACCTTGGCTGGAAATATACCAAATGGACAGGCGGACTCAAGCGTGAGGTTGTTGTTAAGATAGAACAACAGGCTGAAACAGGCGAAAAGAAGACTGCTACTATTACGCTTAAGCAGGCTGCAGGAAATAATGTTCGTGAAGGATATGGAAATCTTTACCAGTGGGGACGTAAGGATCCGCTCCCAGGAACAAATACGTTCTATCCAACTACTGGTTTCAAATTCAACGATGGTTATACTATAGTTGGTGACCAGCCTGCAGATTACAATAACCCTACAAATATACAGAGAATGGAGAAACGTACCATCGGACTTAGTATTCGTGAGCCAGGTATAATGCTACCAAAAGTAGGTGGTGGTAAGTTGAGCTGGACAAACCGTCAATACATAAACTTATGGTCAGCTGATAACGATAAGATTAATGAAACCGAAACTCCTATAAAGAATGGTATAAAGACTATCTATGACCCATCACCAGTTGGTTTCAAAATACCTGATGCATATGCATTTAAAGATTTAAGCCAAACTGGAGCAGTATGGAGCAATGGTTATACACTCAAAGTGGATAATGACAAGGAAATCTACTTCCAGGCTGGTGGATATCGTGATGGTAACGATGGAGTTATTAAAGGCGTAGGTAGTTATGCTCTTTATTGGGCATCTGCTGCTTTAATTCATGGTACTGGTGGTCCAGGATATGCGTACCGCGCTTTAATGGCAAGCAATAGATTCAGTATGCCAATCACAGATTCTCAAGGTTTTGGAACACGTTCGTATGGTTACGGCGTTCGTCCAGTAGCAGAGTAAACAGGCTTTTAAATTATATATAACAGCCTCTCAGACACGAGTTTGAGAGGCTGTTTTGTTTCACTTATTAGAACAGAAAGTGCTTATCAACTCCTGATTTGGAGTATAGGTATATTATAAAACTCTGATTATAATTATATTATAATAACTGATGAAAAAAGACTTATGTCTTCATTTCATTCCTTAACTCCTAAAAACAGCAAAGGAGCGAAAGGAAAAAGACTAACGTCTTAACTCCATTTCATTCCTTAACTCCTTTAACTCCTAACAACAGCAAAGGAGCGAAAGGAAAAAGACTGGTTCATCCGACATTTCGAGTGATACGGCAGTCATGCAGTGCATAAAGTCTTA
>ERZ773018.490-NODE-490-length-23382-cov-4.572598_pt1 | contig 23382 bp, 12 predicted proteins | sample MGYA00580840_ERZ773018 | MGnify/ENA primary metagenome ERZ773018 (study PRJEB29015, sample SAMEA2738125) | human oral metagenome | biome: human oral; feature: human-associated habitat; material: saliva | place: China | collected 2256 ... | reverse complement strand
GCTTCATTTTTTAGATGAAGCTAATAAAAAAGGTTTGAGATTTGCCTTATCTAATGTTTTAGAAAGTAAAAATAAAAGAAATAATATTTTGCTTAAATGGATTAAAAACAGAGGATATTACTTGCATTACTTAAATAAAAGTTATTCTAATAGTAATTATCATAGAAAAAATAAGCACAGTATTACTGAAGAAGTTTTAATTACTAATTATCCTATAGATTGGAGGGAAAGTTAAATGACTAATAAAAAAATTTCTTACAAAAGTTTTTGTTGGGTTATTGGAACTACAAGTTTTAGGACAGCAAAATTGAACTTGAAAATAGAAGAGCAATTATTACTTCTTGATGAATTTCATAATGAAGTTATAAAAGAGTCAACTTGGAAATGGAATAATCAGTTGCAAGAAAAATATTATGATTTTATGAAAAGTAGAAAATTTTTATCAGGAGAAGCGAATAGAAAAGATAAAGATGCTAGAGAAAAAACATCTGGATTAGTTGATATTGGGTTAATTACAGAAGATAGATTAATTACGGAAGTGGGAAGAGAGTTGCTTAAGATAACTAGTGATGGAATCTATGATACTAATAATGTATTTAATATTAATAGGGATAGCTTTATTTACCTAAAGCAACTACTTAAAACTAACATAGAGGTAAATGATTGCAAAGTTAGACCATTTATTGCTGTTATAAAGTGTTTGACTGAATTGGATTTTTTAAGTTATGATGAATTTACTTACCTGGTACCTTTAATTATAGATGATAACAGTTTAGAGCAAATTATATCAGATATAAAGCTATATAGAAAAGATAAAATTTCACTAGAAGATATAATTTATAAGAGGCTAATGCAGATGGATAATTACATAATTGCTAAAGAAGAATTTATTACTTCTAAGGTTGATGAAAATGTAATTTGCTTAATTGGGATGAACCGAAAAAGTAGAAGCTATGACAAACCATATTATAAATTATATGAGAGTGTAAAAAATATATTTCTGGATGGTGGTAGTGACTATGAATCTCTACTAAATTCTACAAAGAATATAAAACATAAACCTGGAATATTATGGAAGAAATTATTTTTTAAAACAACAAATATTGGAGTTATAAGGAAGAACGGAAAGGCATCAATTAATAATAAATGTCCATTTCTATATTGTACAAATGAACGAGATTTAAAAGAAGTATTTTTTAAGTACTTACATGTGTTTAAAGCAGAGGCAACATTGTTTGATTATTTTGATTTGAATAGAAGATATTTTAATATTACAGATACATTAATTTTTGAAGATCGCATCATTAAGTTGGATATACTTTCAAAGTATTATTTTAAGGAGATTATTGATGTTCTTTGTACAGATACTTTTAGTATATTTGATAAACTTAAATATAATGTTAAATTGGAAGATATATCGGAAGCTTTCAAGTTTGACATAAATAAAGTATATATAGCTTTAAGTAAAGATTTAGGAATTAAAATCAATAGTTCTGAACAAGCTGTAACTTATATAAATGATGAACGATATAGAAGGTTTAATACATTGATTGATAAGAAATTTAATGATTCTGTACTCATAGAGTTGCTAGACTGTTTTGAAAATCGCAATGATAAAAGAATTGAGGAACTTGTTACAGATGAGGCTACTATACCAACAATTTTTGAATATATCTTAGGAATTATATGGTATAAGATAAGCGAAAGACAAGGTAATATTCTAGATTTTATGAAATTATCATTAGAGGCTAATTTATTACCAAAGACTCATGCTGCAGGAGGATATGCAGATATAATATATGAGTATGATTCGTGTACATTTTATCCAAAGCACTCATTATTACTTGAAGCAACACTTGCGGATAGAAATAATCAAAGAAGAATGGAAATGGAACCAGTTTCAAGACATTTAGGAGATTATAGGATTAGATTTAATAATCCTTTTGACTATAGTTTATTTGTAAGCACATATTTGGATAAGAATGTAATTTCTGATTTTAGATATAGAAAGATAATACCATATACAAGAGATGAAGAAACTATTACAGGGATGAAGATTATTTCAATGGATACAACTTCTCTAAAGAAAATAATTGAAAATAAAGTTAAATATAAGTATCTTTATGATATTTTTGATAAATATCACAAAATGCCAATAGAAAAAGAAAATTGGCACGATGAAATGATTATAGAGGTTACAGGAGAGTATAAAGCATAGTTATAAATGTTAAAGGAAAGTATAATGAATGGTGTAGTTGAAAGAAAAAATGGAGAAAGTATTATATTAGAAATTCATAATCTAAGTGATGAATTAAAGGATAAAATAAAAGAGCAATTGGTTGAAATCTGTCATGGAGAATATGCTCTTGTTTCGGCATCTAAGTATTTTTCGTTTGATGAAACCATAAAGGAACTTGTTAATCATAGACTTCCCAAAGCTAAAAATAAGAAGATTGGTGCTATTGGAGAAATATTATTGAATGTTATGATTAGAGAATTTACTGATATGAAAATAGTTTCTCCATTTTTTAATATAGAAGAAAGAAATGTAAAAAAAGGATTTGACATTATTGCTGTTGACTCTGCGGGAGATTTGTGGTTTATTGAATCGAAAGCTGGTGAGCAAGGGAAATTAAAATCTTCTACAGAAAAAGTATGTGAAAGAATAAATGAAGCAAAAAAAGATTTGGATATAAGATTAAATAAAGACAATTCACAATTGTGGTTAAATGCGATAAAGAGTGTGAAAAGTTCTTTGGATGATAATAGTGAAAAAAAGACCATAATGAATATACTTGAAAAGAATAGTAATTCATGTTCAAGTATTGATAAAAATGTTGTTTTAGGTGGAACGGTATTTTGTTTATTTGATTCTGTGATAGACTCATTTAAATTAAGTAATTTGTATATATCAATCTTAAAATCAAATAAATTCTCGAAAATTAGATTAATAGCAATACAAAAACAGACATTTCAGGCAGTAATAGATTATTTATCAACATTGGTTTAGGAGTAAGCATATGGATAAATTAACATTAAAAAAACTTTATAATACTGAGTTTCCTGAACTATATGGAAAGTTACTGATAGGTGTAGAGTTATCTGATATAGAACTAGAAAAAATATTATCTATAGGAATTTTTTTGATTGGATTGGAAGATAAAAATCTTCAGAAATTAGGATATAGACTGTTTTTGTTGTATAGCAAAATAACCAATGATTATAAACCTTTGTATGAATTAAGTTTAAATAAAGGGCTTATCCCTATATCTAAATTTATAGAAAACAACTTAAATTATTCAGAGAAATACGGAAATTTATATTCTGAAATAAATAGTATAGTAAGTGATGGATTTAAATGGAATAATTCATATCAAACGATAGGACAATCTGAACTATTTAAGGATGCAATTGAATTAAAATTAAAATCTCAGATTATTGTGGCTCCAACTTCTTATGGGAAAACAGAATTGATATTATCTTTTATTGATCAAAATAAATTTAAAAAAATATGTATAATTTCTCCTACTAAATCTCTTTTGGTTCAAACAAAGAAAAGAATATTAAATAAATTTGGATATAGAAAAATAATAACATATCCGGAAATGTATAATGTGAAGGATGATGAAACGATTGCTGTATTAACTCAAGAAAGATTGTTGAGATTATTACAAGATAATCCGAATTTGAAATTCGACTTATTAGTTGTTGATGAAGCACATAATATATTAGATGAATTTTCAGATGAAAATACACGCAGTGTAATCTTAGCTTCTGTTATTATTATTTGCAAAAAAAGAAACAAAAACATCATTTGTAAATACTTGACTCCATTTCTAAAATCTAAAGAAAGCTTAAAGATTAAATGTCTACCGAATGATAATGAATGGTATAGTGTTGTTGAAAATGTTAAGTCAGAAATGTTTTATTTTTATGACTTAGAGAACAATAAGAAAGTTTTATTAGATCAATATTCTACGATGAAGGATAAGCTGATTGATTTACAGGTCAATGAATTAGGAGATGACGCAGATGTTGTTATTACTAATTGTGACAACAAAAATATAATCTATTTAAACAGTCCTAAGAAGCTTGAAAACTTTGCATATAAACTATTTTCTAAACTCCCTGAAAAACAAATACTTAGACTCAATAAAGCTGCTAGTGATTTACGGGAATATGTACATGAAGATTATAAATTAGCTGATTATATTGAAAAAGGAGTTATTTATCATCATGGTTCAATATCAGAGCCAATAAGATACTTTATAGAGGACTTATATGTTAATGTACCAGAAATAAAAATGCTTATTGCTAATTCTACATTACTTGAAGGAGTAAATATTCCTGCAACAAAGATGTTTATATTAGATCCTTGCAGGGGGAATGCCTATTTGTCACCATCGTCTTTCAAAAATTTAATTGGGAGGGTATGCAGATTTGGAGAGATTTTTAATAATAGTACTGGAGATTTAAAATACTTATTACCAGAAATTCATATTGTTAAAGGTGGATATTGTAGACAAAATTTTAAAGTTGAAAATTTTGTCAAAGGACGAAAAATGTTAGTTGAAGATTATGATAAAATTTCTGATGATATAAAGAATCCACTGTTAGCTAATTCTGATTCTGATGAAACCAAAAAGAAAAAGGCAGAAGATATTTTAGAAAATATTTCTCACTGTGATGCTATAACAGATAACAACTCAAATAAGGCAAAAACAAAAGTTGGGCAGTTATGTTTTGAGAATAATATTAATATATTCGATATACTTGAAACAGAGAAGCAAATAGATAATGAGGTAGAAAACGTAAATAAAGCTCAAAGTATAGACACAGTTTTTAATATAATAGACTATTTATTTTTTTCTAAAATAAATGATAGTAAAGGAGAATACAATAATTTAAAGCGTTTGAGGGAACGTGAAGCTCAAAATTTTTATAAAATGCTAATCAATTGGAGAATAAAGGGCTTTACTATAAAAGTAATGATAAATGAGATGGTTGGATATTGGAATACGCTTAGAGAAGAGCAATCAAGAGTAGTTTATGTTGGTAAATGGGGAGATAAAACTAGAGGTGGACATAGAGAGTATTGGACTGATATTACAGAAAAAGATGAATATGAAAAAGTCAATTTAGCTATCGTAAGATTAAAAGAAGAATACGATTTTATAGACAATGAAATAGTAAAATATATAGAAATACTATATTCTTTAGAACTTATTGAAGAGTCCCTTTATTTGAAAATAAAATACGGAACAGATGATAAAACTAAAATTGCATTATTGAACTGTGGTATTAGTAGCATTCTATCAAAACTGTTGCAAGAAAAATATGCAGATATGTTTGAGGCTGATATAGATAATAGTACCGTAATTTTTTCTGAAAATTTGGTTTCTAAAATGTTAAAAAATAATGAAAATGGTGTTTTGATTTCAGAAGTCAAAATGAATACTAAAGATTGAATTAAAGTTTTAGAAATATAATTATTTTAGCAGAGCTGTTATTTAAAATAGTCAAATTAAAAAGAGAAGCAAAATTGCTTCTCTTAAATATTTTTCTAATTAAATTTTCTGTCATACAATAATGATGCATTTAAAATCACAAGTATTGAGCCTAGATTGTGCACTATTGCACCAACTAATGGATTTAAAACTCCAAGTACTGATAAAATTACTACTACAAAGTTAATTAAAAGAGATGCTACAATATTGAATTTTATCGTCTTAACTGTTGCATTGGCAATTTTTTTCAGATAAACTATTTTTGAAACATCATGTCCCATTAGTACAATATTTGCACTCTCGATTGAAATGTCACTACCTGTTTTTCCCATTGCAACTGAAACATCGGATAGTTTAAGAGCGGGAGCATCGTTTATTCCGCCTCCAATCATACAAACTACATTATTTTCTTTTAAACTCTTAATGTTTTCAAATTTTTCTTCAGGAGTAAGTTCGGCTTTTACATTTGTAATTCCAACTTTTTCTGAAAAATAATTTGCAGTTGAAAGATTATCTCCGGTTAAAAGTAGTGGTTCAATTTCAAAGTTTTTCAAGTTCTCAACCATTTCTTTTGCATTTTCTCTTAGAGTATCTGATAGTGTTACTATTGATAAAACTTCTTTTTCATCCCCAAAAAGAATTATGTTTTTAGCTTCACTTGAGTATTTTTCAATTTTTTCTTTAACATTTTCTTTGATATTTATATTATTTTCTTTAAAGTATTTTTCATTACCACAGAAATATTTATTTCCTAAAATTTCTCCTTCAACACCTCTTGCAATTTTCATTTTAAAGTTATAATCAACTTCTTATATGAAATAGATTTATCTTCTGACTTTGTGTTTTCTGTCGAGATGAAGTATAGAGGGGTTATGGAGTTTTTTATTTAATAAGCCATATGATAAAACTATATTGTTTCACATATATAAATAGAAAAAAATTAATGAAAGTGATATAATAAAAAAGAATAGAAAAGTAGAAATAGTACATAATTGTTGATAGTAATATGATAATTAGAAATGCTCATAGTATTACAATTATTACAATACTAAATTAAAAAATTGATAGGAGTTTTATAAGGAGAATATATTATGAATAGTGGAATATCTATCGGTAAAGGCATTTTATGGGTATTAGTTTGGTTTGGATTTATGTTTATATATACTACTCTTGATATTGTGATATGGAGAAAAATTGCTCCGAATTACAGTAGAATTTTGAATATAATAACTGTTGCATTGAGCATGGTTGTATTTTTTGTTTTATTGGAAAGAAAAGAGAATTTCAAACTTAATTTACTAGAAAATATTTCTATTCAAGGAATAGTAATAGCTATATGTTGTTCAGTATTATTCTATCTTCTTTTAGATAAAGGATTAGATCCTATATTTGAAAGTATTTTTCCATCGAGTAAAGAAAATTATCAACAGATAATTCAATCAATAATTTCCTCACCTATTGTAAGCCTAATTGATTTTTGTATATTTGCACCTATTCTTGAAGAATTTTTAATGAGGGGATTTATACTCAACGGTTTATCAGTAAATTATGGAATTATTGTTGCTTTACTTATATCTTCGATACTGTTTGCATTATTACACTTTAATATTGCTCAAATAATTCCTTCATTTATTTGTGGAATAATATTAGGTTTGATTTATTTATATACAGGTTCAATACTTTCCTGTATATTTGCTCATATGGGATATAATTTTATATCATATATTATGATAATTTTACCCATTTACAATAATTAGTTTGTTGTAATGATAATTTTATTATAATCAATAATCTTCTTTACTACATAAAAATATCCACATAAAAAATATTCCCAAGTTTTCAATTTGGATATAATCGACTTTAGGAATATTTATAAGACTATTTACTTTTATATTTAATCAACTTTTTATCGGAAATAAATCTTTACTAAATTCAAGTTGCTCATTTTTGTTTAGATTGCATTTAAGTAACTTTTATGCAATTTTGTTAAAATTACATTTAAGTATTTTGTAAAATAATTAATTAAATTTTCTATCGTATAGTAATGATGCATTTAAAATTACGAGTATTGAGCCAAGATTGTGTACTATTGCACCAACTAATGGATTTAAAACTCCAAGCACTGATAAAATTACTGCTACAAAGTTAATTAAAAGTGATATTATAATATTGAATTTTATCGTTTTAACTGTTGCATTGGCAAGTTTTTTTAGGTAAACTATTTTTGAAACATCATGTCCCATTAGTACAATATTTGCACTCTCGATTGAAATGTCACTACCTGTTTTTCCCATTGCAACTGAAACATCGGATAGTTTAAGAGCGGGAGCATCGTTTATTCCGCCTCCAATCATACAAACTACATTATTTTCTTTTAAACTCTTAATGTTTTCAAATTTTTCTTCAGGAGTAAGTTCGGCTTTTACATTTGTAATTCCAACTTTTTCTGAAAAATAATTTGCAGTTGAAAGATTATCTCCGGTTAAAAGTAGTGGTTCAATTTCAAAGTTTTTCAAGTTCTCAACCATTTCTTTTGCATTTTCTCTTAGAGTATCTGATAGTGTTACTATTGATAAAACTTCTTTTTCATCCCCAAAAAGAATTATGTTTTTAGCTTCACTTGAGTATTTTTCAATTTTTTCTTTAACATTTTCTTTGATATTTATATTATTTTCTTTAAAGTATTTTTCATTACCACAGAAATATTTATTTCCTAAAATCTCTCCTTCAACACCTCTTGCAATTTTCATTTTAAAGTTTTCAACATTTTCTTTTTTAATATTTTTTTCATCTAGATATTCTGTTACTGATTTTGCAATAGGATGTTCGCTTTTTGATTCTAAACTTGAGATTAAGGACATTATTTTTTCATTGGGAAAGTCTGAAAAATTTTCTATATCATTTACATTTAATTTTCCATAAGTTAAAGTTCCAGTTTTGTCAAAGGCTATTTTATTAACTTTTGCCAGTTTTTCAAGAGCATTAAATGTTTTTATAATTACACCATGTTTACTAGCTTGACCGATTGAAGCCATAACAGCTGTTGGAGTTGATAAGAATAGAGCACAAGGGCAAAATACAACCAAAACTGTAACCGCTCTATTTATTGAAGTATATAAATCAAATTTATATAACATCATTATTGCAAAAGTTGCAATTGCAATTAAAAGTGCAGTTGGAACTAGCTTAACAGCAAGTCTATCAATTAGAGTCTGCATAGGAGTTTGTTCTTTTTCAGCTCTTTCAACCAAGTCGATAAATTTTTGCAAGGAAGAATTTTTAACATCTTTTGCTATAATGTCGATACTTCCGAAACAGTTCATAGAACCACAGAAAACTTCATCTCCAACGGTTTTATCTACTGGTAAACTTTCACCTGTTAGAATTGACTGATCTATTGAAGCAAAACCCTCTTTTATAATTCCATCAACTGAAATTATTTCTCCAGGCATAACTCTGATTAAATCTCCGTTTTCAATTTCTTCAATCGGAACTTCTTCAACAGTATAAGAATCATTAGTTTTAATAAGTTTCTTTGCTTTTTTTGGAGCGGAAGAAATTAAATCATTAAGACCTTTTTTGGCTCTGTCAACTGTATAGTCTTCCAAAAGCTCTCCAATTGCCATAAGAATTGCAATTTCAGCTGCCGCAAAATATTCTCCCACAAATACTGATGCAATTACTGCAATTGAGATTAAAAGTGAATTTTTTATTTTACATTTCATTAGGTTTTTAACAGCGCCCACCAAGAAAGGAAAAGAGGAGATAAAAATACTTATCCACACCGGCTTAAATACAGTTTCTATTTTTAAAAGATTTAAAACAACATTTAGTACAAAAAATGCTATTGAAATTATAGTAAAGTGTAAACCGCTGAAAAGTTCTTTCATTTTATTTATCATAATATCCTCCTTGATTTTTTTCATCTATAATGCTACAATTAATTTAATAACGAACACTTTGTTTGATTTAATTGTATCACTATAGATATTACATATCAATAATCAATTAAACAAAAAAGTTATACTTTGAACATTTTTTAAAAAATGTATGGAGGATTTTATGAATAGACAACAAATTAAAACCAGAAAAGCAATTTTTATGGCTTTTGCAGAGCTTTTATCCAAGAAAAATTATAATAAAATAACAGTCCAGGAAATAATAGACCTTGCAGATATAGGCAGAAGTACTTTTTATTCTCATTTTGAAACTAAAGATGACTTGTTAAAAGAAATTTGTCGTGAGTTGTTTGAACATATATTTTCTAATGATTTAAGTAGAGAATGTTCAAAAATTTTTGAAAATTCAAACAAAAATCCTAAAATTTTAATTACACATATACTTTATCATTTAAAGGAAAATAAGGAAGAGTTTATAAAGGTTTTAAGTTGTGAAAGTAATGACTTGTTTTTGGGATATTTCAAAACATATCTGTACAAAGTGATTGATGAATATATTTTTATCGATAATACAGGAGATGAAAAGTTTAAAAGATTTTTAAAAAATCATATTTGCTGTACATTTGTGGAAACAATAAAATGGTGGATAAAAAATCAAATGGAAGAAAGTCCTGAGCAAATTGCAGATTATTTTTTTAGAGTAGTAGATCCTATAATTTAGTATATAATCGTTTGAGAAATTAGCTAAAATATGATAAAATAAATACGACTTTGCGTATTATGATAAATTAATATTCGTTTTATCATAATTATATATTGAATATCAGGGGGAAATTATGAAGTGTATAATGTTTGATATGGACGGAACTTTAATTGATTCTATTGGTGGATGGTTTGGAAGTTGTTCATATTTTCTTAAAGAGATGAATTTAGAAGAAACAGATGAACTAAAAGAAATGTTTAAAGGAAAAAAACTTTATGCAAGAGGAATTGCAATAGGAAAATATTATAATCTCGATTTAACTCCGGATGAAATTTATGCCAAAAATTTAAAATATGTGAAAGAGGGATACGACGAAATTTACGGAGCAAAAGATAATGTGATGAATGCTCTGGATTATCTTAAAGAAAAAGGTTATAAGATTTCTTTGAATACTGCTACAAATATTGGACTTTGTAAAAATTGCTTGGAAAGAACGGGACTTATGAAGTATTTTGACTATATTCAAACTTGTGATGATTGTGGATATTTAAAAGACGATGAAAGATATTATGATTGGGCAATAAAAAAACATAATGAAGATGTTGATGATATTATATTCTTTGATGATACTGAAGCTCCATTAAAAACTGCAAGGAAAAGGGGAATTAAAACAGTTTTGGTTTATGAACCTTTGACAAATGGAGAGTATTTTGAAACTACAACAGATTTTGACTATAAAATGGATACAATTTCTGTTGAAAACTTGAAAAGAATAGGACTTTAAATAAAATTATAATGGAAAAAGAGCTATGTTGTAAAATTTAACATAGCTCTTTATATTTTATAAATTATTTTAAATAATTATCAAACCAGTCTAATATTTCTTTTAATCTTCTTATTCTATGCATTGGTTTACCACTTCTTGAAAGTTCATGATTTTCTCCTTTGAACATAACAAGTCTTGCAGGCACATTATGATATTTTAATGCTGAGAACATTTGAATTCCTTCAGGTATCCAACATCTATAATCTTCATCTGAATGGATGAAAAGTGTTGGAGTTTGTGCCTTATTTGCATATTTAAGTGGAGAATGATACCACAATTTTTCATAATTATTCCAAGGTGTTGCAGAAATTTGGTCGTCAATGAAATAATATCCGATGTCTGTAAGTAAAAATTCAGAAGTCATATTTGAAATTGAACGTTGTGAACAAGCAGCCTTAAATCTGTTTGTATGTCCGATTGCCCAATTAGTCATGAAACCACCGTAACTTCCACCCATAATTGCCAACTTTTCTTCATCAAGTGCAGGGTAGTTTTTAATTACAGCATCTGTAAATTTCATTAAGTCATCAAAATCAATTTCTCCATATTTTCCACGAATATCTGCAAATTCTTTTCCTCTACCGTCAGATCCTCTAGGATTTGTGAAAAATACAAAATATCCATTATTTGCTAAAAACTGCATTTCGTGATGGAATACTTTTCCGAAAACTGTCTTAGGGCCTCCGTGAACATGAAGTACACCGGGATATTTTTTGTTTGGATCATAGTCAACAGGTTTCATAACATATCCTATAAATCCAATTCCATCATTTGTAAAGTTGATTTCTTCAATTTCTGAAAGTGAATATTCTGTTGTATCATTGTGGAAAGAAATTCTATTTTCTTCTTCCATAGAAATTTCATAAATATCTTGCAAATTGGAATCTTTTAGTGCAACAGCATAAATTTTTCCATCTTTTGAAACGTCGATACAATCGATAGAACCTGATTTTTCATTTAATCTTTCAAGATTTCCATTTTTATCAATTCTATAAATATATGAACTGTTTACCTCAGTATTTATGAAGTACATAAATCCTTCTTTTACTAAAATACCTTTTCCACCTGTTAATCTCATATCTGTTCCGACAGAGTTATTCATACACATATCAAAATTGTCATTTACAATTTTTTCAAAAGATTTTTCTTTGATATTTATGATGTAGATATTTGAATTTTCATTTATACCATATTCTTTCATATCCGTTGCTACGGTTATAATATTTTCAGAATCAATAAAGTTTGCATAAGCAAAAGAATAATCTTTTGCTAAAAGGTCAACTGTTTTAGTTTTGATATCTAAAATTTTAACCTCATTTACAAGAGGCATTTTTCCCGTAAAAGTTGTGGCAATAAAAACAGCCTTAGTTTTATCTTCACTTAATTCCAAACCATAAATATCAGTGATATCATCACTTAATGGAATAAATTCAGAAGTCTTTTTGTTGAAATGATAAAGTCTGCTTCTATCTTCATTTGTAAAACCAATATTATTTCCCCAGAAAGGAATTTCAGTTGCAACTAAGTAATCCTTAGAATCATCATAAATTTTTTCTTTATTTTCTTTTTTATCTTCTTCTTTTTTAGATTCTTTTTCTATTTTTTCCAATTCTTTTGTTCTGTTGAAATTAGCTAAAACTAAAAATTCATCATCATTTATTTGTTTTATTGTATTTACCAAAGCAGGAACAGTAAAGTCTAAAACGGCTTCTCCACCGGAAGTACATATTTTGTAAAATTTAGTTGTATCAGACTCGTCTTTTTTACCTTCTCTATCACCTGCAAAGAGAATAGAACCGTCTAAAAGTTCAATGAAAGAACTTTCCTTAGCACCATTAGTAAAAACAAAGGACTTTTTAGTTTCCAAATCCATTTTATAAATTCTATGTTCATAAGAATTTTTTTCTAAATTCATATTAGAAACACTATAGAATAGATTTTTTTCGTTTTTACTTAAATGTAAATTTCCCAAAAACTTAAAGTTTTTAAACTCATCAATTTTAATACTTTTCATATTGCCTCCTTAAACAACAATTTACAAGGATTATCTTATTGAAATTCCCTTGCAATTTGATTATACTACAAAAACAAAAAAAACACAAAATTTATTTTTATAAATACTACTTATATGATAAAATATTTATATTAAATGAAACTTAAAAAATGGAGGGAATATGAAAATAGGATTGGTTTCTTATGAGTTTAAGAATGGGGAAATTGAATATAATATTGAAAAAATAGAAAAGGCGATTATCTCTGCTAACGGAAAGGCGGATTTACTTTGTTTTGGAGAAACTTTTTTGCAAGGATTCGACTCTCTTTCTTGGAATTATGAAACAGACAAAGATGTTGCAATTACAAAAGATTCTCTTATAATGGAAAAATTAAAAAAACTTAGTGAAAAGTATAAAATTGACCTTGGTATTGGATATATTGAAAGAGAAAAAGAAAAGATTTATTCTTCTTTTGTAGTAATAGAAAAAGGAAAAATAATCCATAATTATAGAAGAATTACAAAAAATTGGAAAGAATATTCAATTACCGATGAGCATTATTGTGAAGGAGAGGCTTCAGAAACTTTTATCTATAAGAACAGAGAATTTAAAATTGCACTATGTGGAGATATGTGGATTTGCCCTGAAAAGTTTAAAACAAGTGGAATTTTACTTTGGCCTGTTTATTGTAATTTTACAAAAGATGAATGGAAAAATACTGAACAATATGATTACGCAGAGCAATCTAAATTGGCATCAGATAATGTGCTTTTGGTAAATTCAATAACAAAAGACGAGTCAATAAGCGTTGGTGGGGCATATTATTTTAAAAATGGAAAAATTGAAAAGAGTTTAGAGTTGGATAAAGAAGATATTTTAATCGTTGAGATATAAAAAAAGATTCTGAAATTTAGAAAAAGAGCTGACTAGAGATTTTAAATCTAAAATCAGCTCTTTTTTCTTTTGCAATAGTTAGATATTTTCTCTAAATTCTGTTAATAATTCAATAAATTTTTTAGGTTTAAAAGCGTGAATTACATGATTACCAGAAACTTTTTTATATATAATTTGTGGGGCTAATGAAATTGCAAGTTTAGCATCATCTTCATCAAATGCTCCTACAAGTCCAAAATTTTCATATCTTTTCCAGTCAGCGTGAATAAGCATTATTGGACATTTTGTTTTTTTAAAGGCTTCTTCGTGGTTAATCCCATCATAAAATCTTCCATCAACAAAAGCTCTAGCAAAATCGGGATCAAACATAGATAATGATTTGATAAGAAGTCGTAAACTATCTGGAAAGCCTACTGCAATGGGTTTATTGGGGTATTTATTTTGAAATTTCTTTATCTTTCTTGATAGCCAATTGGCGAACCAATTTGGAATTTTTTTAATTCTCTTATCAGATGCGGGCATTTCCATATCTCTAAAATAATCCGCCAAATCTCTGTCTTCAATATTTCCAATTTTGTCAACAAGATGTTTTAATCCATTGTAAACAAATCTATCTTGTTCTTTAAATCTTGGCATCTCCGCAGAAAAGATTGGGGCATCCTCGAGAACAATTCCAGAAACATATTCAGGAATATTAACTGCACACCATAAGGCAAGAATACCCCCAGATGAATTTCCACTTATAATTACTTTTTCTTTTATTACATTTTCTATAAACATTTTTAAGTCTCCACCTACAATTTTCCAAGAATAATAACCCGGTGTCCAAGTAGATTTTCCATGTCCTCTTATATCTATAGAATAAACTTTAAAAATTTTAGATAAGGGTATTAGTACTTTTTTATAACTCTCCCACATTCCCATTTGAGCAGGAATTAGCAACAAACTTGGTCCGTTTTTGGGACCAACTACATAGTTAAGTTTAACAGTACCTGTGTCATAAGTTTTTTCTGAAAAACCAGCATTAATTAGCTTTTTATTTTCAAGTTTTCCAGATAAGTATTCATAAGGATTTTTATAAAACATTTTATCCTCCTATCTTAAACAATCTGTATTAAGAAATCCATTAAGCATTAAACCTAGATATTTTCTAATACTATTTTTAAATTCATCATAATTATCGAATAAATCCATTGGATTATCTTGATATTGATTGAGATGTTTTATTACAATCGCATCAATATATAAAGATAAAGCATCCACAACTAATTCATGATCAATATCTTTTCTTAAGTTAAATATTTTAATAGAATTAGAGATTTGTATTTTTAATTTTTCATTTGATTTTTTGTGATATTGACTAAAAATATCCTTAATTTCTTTTTCAACTTCTTTGCTTGTTTCCTTAGAAGCCATATTTAAAAATTTAGTTTCATTAGGATATTTTTTTATTAAATTACATTTTTTATTCATAATACTAAAAATGTTATCGAAAAAATCATAATATGTCTTACATTCTAAATTCTGTGTCAATAAATCTACTGCATAATTAAGTAGGTATAAATAAAAATTCTTTTTATTATCAAAATAGTAAAATAATAAACCCTTAGAAATACCAGCTTCCTTAACTATTAAATCAGTTTTTGCCTCCACAAATGAAAACTCTGAGAAAATTTTTATCCCTTTATTTATTATCATTTGTTTTTTATCTTCTGAAATTTTTTCAAAATTTTTAGTAGTCATAAATACCTCCATTATTGACTCAATAGTCAATTTTGTTTAATAAAATTATATCATCATTTGACTAATTAGTCAATACTAATTAAACTAAATTAAAAATTTTTAAAATTTGTATAATTAAATCCCTTCAAAAGATTTATTAAAAAAATTATAAAAATATCTTGACTTCAAATATAATTATATAATATAATTTAAACGATATTGCAAATCAATATATATATAAATTTGGAGGATTATATGAAGAAAAAAATTTCGGCAATTGTTTTAAGTCTTTCTATGTGTTTAATTCCTATCAGTCAGATGCAAGTTTTAAATGCGAAAACGGAAGCTAAAGAACAAAAAGAGGAAATTTCTTTTAAATTTATTAAAAGCGGATTTGGTTTAGATGATAAATATGAAATCATGCCCAAAGATAAATTAAAGGAAATATCAAAAATTTTTGTAAATAATGATGAATACGAAAGAAAAAACTATAAAGTTGCAGTATTCGGAAAAGCATTTTTTGTTGATTTATCAAATAACTATTTATACCTTGGTCAATATCTAAAGGATAATGAAGTAATAAAAATTGAGTTTAAGGATAATAGTAGTATTTCATTTAAAAAAGTGGGAAATGATTTTATTAAAGTAGAAGAAAAAAATAACGAAACTCCTTCTACACCTAGTGAAAATCCTAATAACAATGAACAAAAAGAATTTTCATTAAAAGCAATTAATGAATTATCTTTTGAAAATAAATATTCTTTTGAACCAAAAGATAAGATTGGTAAGATTAAACAAATATTCTTAAATAATAAAGAATATAGAAAAACAAGTAGTAAGGCTGCAGTTTTTGGAGAAAATTATTTTATAGATGAAGCAAATAAAGTTTTATATCTTGGACAAAAAGTGCCGGACGGACATATAGTTAAATTTGTTTTTGACGATAATTCTTCAGTTTCTTTTGAGAGAAAGGGAAAAGAATTTGTTAAGAAAGAGAGTAATTATTCTAAAAAATATCATTTAAGAATAGTTGGTTCTTTTGAAGCTGCAATTATAGGTCAACAAAAATATGACGCTGTTTCCTCTGCTACCGGTGGTGGAGTAAATTCAAATAAAAATAGTAATGTAAAATTACAAATTGCTTATACAGATAAAGAAACTCCTTCTGATTCAGATTTTAAGGATGCAAAAGATGTAGCAAATGATTTGCAATTAGAAGCAAAAATTATTTCTGGTGATTCCGGTATGCAAGCAAAATATTCTAAAATAGATAACAGTATTAGATTATCAGGAATTCCTTCTAAAAAAGGAACTTATAAAGTTTTTGTACAATCAAAAGATGGAAAATTAAAATCAAATGAATTAGATTTTGAAGTATTTGATTCAAATGAAGTTACTCTTGAAGAAAGATTGGTTGAGAGTGAATTTAGAGCTTTAAAAAATCCTGAAACAAAAAAAGAATGGGATATGAAGCCTTGGGTAATCAAAAAGTTTGGAAAAGATAAGGAAGAAGTAACAGTTCCGAAAAATTTAAAACTTTGGTTCGGTTCAAGGGAAAGTGGAAAGTATTCAGAACTAGGCTATCCGATTGACGAAAACAAACCTACTACTCAAACTTTAGTTGTAACAGGAGAACTTTACCTTATAAATATGAAAATTTTAAGTTCTGTAAATATCGTAGTAAAAGACGGTGGTAAACTTAATCTTTCAGATTCATCACTATATGGTAAAATAACTGTTGAAAATGGGGGAACTCTTGAAGTAAATTATGATGATTATCATAAGAGTTTTGCAAGCGGATCTTCTATAAATGGTCAAATAATTTTAAAAGATGGTGCAACATTACAAAACTCTGTTATTTATTCAAATGCTAATTATTTAACTGATGGAAAAACTGCAAAACATATACAAACTCCAGTTGTAAGTGTTCAAGGAAATGCAACAATAAAAGGTAATGTATTTATACGTGGAGACGAAGCTCCTACAGGTGAACAATATAAAGGGCAAGGAGCAATGGAGATTGCAAAAGGTAAAACATTAACTATTGAAAAAGATGCAAAACTTGGACTTTTTGCAGGTGGTCGCTATGCTCTTACAAGTAATGGAGGAGACGCTTTAAAGTTAGAGGGAACGGTAACAGGAAAAGGAACTTTAATTGCTGTTGGAGGAAATGGTCGATTTTCGGGCAAAGGTGGAAATGGAGTTTCAGGTAATGGAACAATCTCTGTTGACAATGCATATTTGCGTGGCGGAAATAGTTATATGAGTAAAAATGAAGGTGGAAAAGCTGTTCTTGACTCAATAACTATTGAAAAAAATACAAAAGGTTATACAGTAGATGGCAAAAATTCTACAAATTCGATTGAAGACTCTAAACTTCAAAATGAAACACCGAATTGGAATGGATATACTGCTCCGAATAAAGACTTATTGGATAAATTAAGTACAGAAAACGCTCCGTCAATAGTTGGAGAAAAAGAAAAACAAAAACTTGAAAAAGATTTAGAAAAGACTAAAAAAGAGCTTGAAAAAATCAAAGAAGAACTTGAAAAAATTAAGCAAGAACTCGAAAAATCTAAACAAGATTCAGAAAAAATTAAAAAAGAACTTGAAAAAATCAAACAAGAACTTGAAAAAGCTAAGCAAGAGTTAGAAAAGGCAAAACAATCCGGAAGTAAAAAACAAAATGAAATTGATGAGCTTAACAAAAGAATAAAAGAACTTGAAGAAAAGGTAAATTCTCTAAAAGCTAAGCTTGAAAAAGGAAAGAATAATAATTCATCAGATAAACAAAATAACAACAATCCTAAGATAATTGAATTTTTATATGGTAAAAATCAAACTGTAACAAAAAATGATGGTCATAAATTATTCTTTAGATTAGATGAAGATGTTAAAAACTTTGAAAATGTATATTTAGATGGCAAGCTTGTTGACCCATCAATGTTCACTGTAAAATCAGGTAGTACAATCGTAGAGTTTACTAATGAATTTAAAAATTCTTTAACAGAAGGAAATCATAATCTTGAGTTTAAATTTAAAAATGGTTATGCAAAAACACAAATTCATGTTTTAAATAAGAAGGAAGATTCTAAAAAAGATAAAAATAATAATAAGGAAGACAAAAATAATAACAATGTAGTAAATAATAAAAAATTAAAAAATACAAATAAAAACAATCTTCCAAAGACTAACATTTCAAATTCAACTATGTTATTAGCAATAACAAGTTTAGCTGGTTTTCTTTATTCAAAAAAGAAAAATAAATAGACAATAAAATACGAATATATTTCGATGAAAATCCCTAAATACTTATAAAAGATTTAGGGATTTTTTATGTTGGAAAGAGATTAGAATTAATAAAAGCAAATAAGCAGGCAGTAAATTTTGAAAAAATAGTAATTGGAGATAGCTAGGGAGATCTACTACTATCAAAATACAGTTAATGAAGTTCAAGAAATTGCTTATGATATTAAATTCGGAATACATGAGATTATTATCAGTAATCATTTATGGGGTTAAAAATATACTAAGTAAAAGATAATATAATCTTTAAATAACAATATTATTACTTAATGACATAAAAAAACAGATAGAAACTAAAATTATCTGTTTTTTTTTCATTTTTCTATTAATTTTCTTAAATCTATTGTTAAGTGCTTATATTTTGTGTTACAATTATTGTGCATCTCATTGAGGTTCCTTTCTTTAGTTTTTGGCTTAACTATTATTTTACCTCTTTGAGATGTTTTTTTCTATATGTGGCTAACTTAATTTTACAATATACGATAATTCGGGATTTATGAAATTTACTTAAAATTTGGAACAAAAGGTCTGAAATATTATACAGGAAAAAATGTTACATATAAAGATTTGGTTATTTTATCATAATTTAATTTGAAATGTAGAGTAGGAAAGGAGCATTATATGAAAGAAAATTCTAATAAGAGAATGTTGTCTTTATTGTTAGTATTTTTTATGTTATTAAATTTGTTTGTGCCTATTATTGGTGTACATGCAGAAAATACTTATACGAATAAAGATAAAAATGTAGAAAAAACTGTAACTAGCAGTAAAACTGAAACTGATTCAAATTCTATCAAAAAAGAATCAATCAAAGAAGCTGATGATTCAAATGCTGAAAAGAGCAAAAAAATTAAAGAGAGTGATGATTCAAACAGTGAGAATGGCAAATCAATCAGCGAGATTGATAAGCTAAATACAGAAAAAAGTAAATTAGGTAAAGAAGATAAGTTGAAACCTGAAGGTTTGAAGTCTTCAAGTCGTTTATCAGATCAAATTGAAAATCTTAAAGTGGAACTTAAGTATAAGTCACAAACACAATATTATACGATTGACCAGATAAGCACAAGTATTCATATTGATGCTTCAGGAATTACTGGAGAAATTGATGGAATGTATATGGATATTGAACTTCCGACTAAGGAATACAAAAATGAAGGATGGAGTAATTCAGCAGATAAATATGTTGATAATTTTTCATTACCCTCATTATCAGAAGTAAAATTCATAAAAAATGCTGAAAAAATTAATGGTTCGAATTCTACAATTTACAGAGTCCATTTCAATAAAATTGATTCAACAACTGTTTTGGAGTTACCATATATTTTCAGTTTTACAGACGGATTAGTTCCTTCTGATTATAAATTACAACCGAAGGTTAAATTCTACAATAGTCAAGGAACTATGATTAAAGAATTAAAGGATCAGGAATATACACCTAAGTATCCCAATTATTTGTCAAAAAAATTAATTGCAGGCGATGCAGGCAATGGTCAAACGGTATATGGCGGATTATCAAATCCTAATGATAAAAATAGAGTAAGTGCTGATAAAACAGAACCTGTTCCGTTTACATTTAGCTTTCTTAAAGATCCGAATACACCAAGATCGACAGAGAGAAAATTGGATACTATTGTGATTAAAGATGTTCTGCCGACATATGAAAATAGTAAGGGAGAAACCGTAAGGGCAAAATTCGATCCATCAATTAATCCTGGCTGGACAGATAATCATGACGGTACTATAAGCTATACTTACAAAGTTACATCACAAGACAGTGAACACAACAAGTTAAATGAAAAAGTAATTTTATATTTATCTTTTCCGGATGCAAAATTTAAGGAAGGGAAGCAAAATATTTCTTTCAAAAATAAAGTTGAAATGACAGGAATACCGTATAATAAAGCAAATAATGAGAAGTATGAGTCTAAAAGTGAAATAGATTTCTACATTACAGCTGATGATTTTTCCGGTATGGGAATTTTGGCAAAAAGAGTCGGATGGGGACAAAGTTCGATTCCTTTTGATAAATATGGATTATGGTCTGAAAATGTCAAGTATGATGTAAAGATAGCAAATAAATTTTCTAAACCGATAAAAGAAATTGTATTGGTAGAAGATGCTAAAGATTTTGATCCCAGACTCTATGTTAGATCAATAGAAGGAGTTTTCGAGAGAGCTCCTGCAGTTAAGCCTTTAACTGATCATGTAGAAATCAGAGCTTATAAAGAAGATGGCGGATATGACATATTTAAGCCTGGAGATGCTGTCAATTCAAAAACAGAAGCTGAACTTGCAGATACTGCAAATAGGGTAATCCATGGTGAAATTCCTATAGAAAATACAAAACCTGCAAAAGTTGTATATAATAAAATATCCATTGTTATTAAAGATTATGAGTTACCTCCAGGTGGAGTAATAGATTTTTCCGTATATATGGGATTTAAAGATCCTTTTAATTTAAAATATTCAGATAAAAAGGATATACTAAATACTATATCTCTTAATGCTAAGAGAGTTTTATGGGATAATACTGAAAGTGATATTCAAGTAAAAGACAGTGCAAGTACAGGATTTACCCCATTAAAGGAAGAAGCAGGACTTCATAAAGGGACGATTAATAATAATACGGGAATTGAAGGAGAAGAAGTAAGATTCTGGATAACTGCCGAATTGAATAAAATGTCTAAAGGAAGATATCTAAAAAATCCTACAATGATTGATTTACTTCCGGAAGGATTAAGTGCAACTTCAGATACAACTGTTTCCGGAGTTTATAATACTCAATCACTTATTCAAAAGTGGGAAATTATTAAAAATTATAATAATACCGGCAGAGATGCAATAAAAATTGAATTTAAGTCTGATCTTTTAGCAAATTTACAAGGTGGAAATGATAAAAAAACAGATTTTAATATTGTTATAGAAAAGGTAAAAATTAATAAAAATATTATTTCAAGTAAAGCTGAAACAGAAGACAATAATAATGATAATGAAGTGTATTTTTCCTATGGAGATAGCGGATTTCCGGAAGAGGTAGAATCAGCACAAAAGGTAAAGGATATTTTAGATATTAATCAAAATAAACGAACTGACGATTTTGTTTTAAAATCTAAATCAAAAGTATTAGGAACTGTTGTTGATAGTATTCAATCAAGGAAATATATAAGAAGTTTGGAACCTGATGAAGGACAGACAGGTCTAAATTACAATAGGACATTTGTAGATGAAATTACTACAAAGTTTTCTGATGATAGTGGAGTATCAGGACGATTTCAATATAAATTAAGTGTTAGAAATTATTTTAATTCAGACTTAAGGAAATTGGAAATTTATGATGTTTTGCCCAACGATAAAGATATTAGAGGTAGTAAATTTAGAAATATTTTACAGAGCCCTGTATTAATTAAGCTGAAAGGTGTGGACAAAACAAATGATTTCAACATTTATTATCGTACAGATACTTATCCATCAGATAATGTACAAAGTGAAATGTCAAGTGATAAGTGGACACTTACACCTTCAAATTATAATGATGTAACGGCTATAAAAATCGTAAGTAAAAATGGTACAGTTATTCCTCCTTATACAATTCTTGATATATTTTTAGAGATGAAAGCACCTTTATACAATGAAAATTTAAGTGGAAAAAGTTCTGTTAATAATTTTAAAGTAAAGTACAATGATGGTTCAGATTTCGGTACATCCAATAATGTAAAAAACAAGTTGGAAGAACGTACGAAAGTAGTCGTAAGTAAAGAGTGGGAAGATGATTATAAAGGTAGTATGGTATCAAGTTTAGATATTCCTTTTGCAGGAAAAAATTTATTAGATAGTTATGGAATACCTATTCCGGCTCCGGTAAACAGTATTGAAGTAGAATTGTATGCGGATGGTGTATCCACAGGAATCAAAAAAGAATTAAATGATAGAAATGGCTGGAAAGCAGTTTTTGATAACTTACCAGTATCCAAAACTTTAGGTGGAAAGCCTATTGAGTACACAGTAAAAGAAGTAGGAGGAGAGACAGGAAGTATAAAAATTGATGGAAGTTGGTATAAAATTGTAATTGAAGGAAGCATGAAAGAGGGCTTTAAGATAACAAATAAAAAGCTACCACCGTTGACACCGTTAATTCCACCAACAAGAGATATCAAAGTTAAAAAGGAATGGAAAGACAGTAAAGGAAATGTTTTAGATGCTCCTGTAGAAAAGATAGAAGTTGAATTATACAAAGACGGAACAGCTACAGGAATCAAGAAGGAATTAAACAAAGACAATAACTGGACAGCTACATTTGAAAAGTTGAAGGTATATGACTCCGTAGCAAACCCTAAAGAATATGAATATACCATAAAAGAAGTAGGGGGAGAAACAGGAAATATAAAACTTTCAGAAAACTGGTACAAGGTTACAGTTGAAGGAAGTATGAAAGAGGGCTTTAAGATAACAAATAAAAAGCTACCACCGTTGACACCATTAATTCCACCAACAAGAGATATCAAAGTTAAAAAGGAATGGAAAGACAGTAAAG